>Ga0315282_10004659_pt1 | contig 23790 bp, 19 predicted proteins | sample YL17G07_20_MG_FD_203693 | JGI IMG/M metagenome (GOLD analysis project Ga0315282, IMG submission 203693) | Sediment microbial communities from Yellowstone Lake, YNP, Wyoming, USA - YL17G07_20 | ecosystem: Environmental > Aquatic > Freshwater > Lake > Sediment | place: USA: Wyoming | collected... | reverse complement strand
CTGACTATTATCCCACCAGCGCTGCAGGTTATATGCTTGATGTGAAGAAAGTTCCCGGCAAATTAGTTGCGGGAACGTTTGACTTCATGTTACGCTGTATGATGAGGCGTGCGAACGTGGTAACGGTGCCTTCGATTGCATTAGGAGAATATGCCAAAAAGTCTGGGGCACGTAGAGTTGTACATGTCCCTAATGGAATAGCGGAATGCTTCCTCAGGTTGCATAGTGGTAACAGCTTACGGAAGAAGCTTGGCTACTGTAGAGGCGATGCAGTGGTAGGCTATATTGGAAGCTTAGAGTTCTGGCTAGATATGAGAAGCTTAATAAACGGAATCGCCATTGCCAGAAAGGGAGGGCTGTCCGTAAAGCTCCTAATAATAGGTGGCAGACTACACTCGGCTTATTCCAAAAAAGTGGCGCAATGGATTAAGGAAAAGAACCTAGAAAAACATACAGAATTTTTAGATTTTGTGCCGCATGAGGACGTGCCGAAATACATTGCTGGATTCGATTTGGGAACAATACCTTTTGACGTTTTAAATCCAACAGCCTACTATTCAGGACCCAACAAGATGTGGGAGTATTTTTCACAAAGAAAGCCAGTCATATCCTCTCCTATCCCGGAGGCTTTATTAAATTCCGATTGTGTGATGACAGCTTTGACGCCTGAGGATTATGCTCATAAGCTTTTGCTAGTAGCTAAAAGAAAATTCGAAGTACGTAAGAAGGTAGAGATCGGTTATCAAAAGGCTTTGAACAGAACATGGAAAAAATCAACAAAGCTTTTTGCATCCACAATCTACTCGTTACTTGATAAAGCATGAAGCGCGCACTGAGTTAGCAAAATGCATGCGTTTCACGAAGGCGAAGAGCATCCAAGACACACTCGCAAATTTAGACATGTGGAGTAACTAAGCTTTCGATTAAATCATTCGTGTGTGAGAGGGAGAAAATTGTTTAGGATAGTTATAGTTTGTCCTCAACCGCCATGGCATAGTGGCGGAGTAGAACATATGGTGAATGAAATTTCAAAGCGGCTGACGAGGTACTTCGACATAGTGATTTATTGCACTGACAATAAGCCAGGTACATACACCCATAATGGTATATCAGTTCATGCGTTCAAGGGATACACTTCAGCTTACAATTTCTCTCCAGCTTTGTATAGGAGTCTGAAGAAAGTGAAATGCGATTTAATTCATTCCCACAGTTTTCCAACATTTATGCCTTTGGCAGCATCTTCAGTAAAAGGAGATAGAAAAATTGTTTTCAATCCACATTTTCACATCCATGGATCGACTTTGACGTACACTTTGTTGAGAAAAATCTACGAACCAACCATTGGATATTATTTATTTAAAGCTGCAGACTTAATAGTGTGTTTCTCCGATACTGAGAAATTTTTCATTAGAAAACGATTTGGTTTGCCCGCTAATAAGTTCAGAGTCATCTACCACGGTGCGAATCTTCCTGAGATCAAGAGTGCAAAACCTTACGATCTGCGCGAAAAAATAATCTTGTACGTGGGAAGGCTCGAGGAGTACAAAAATGTTCAAATGATCATCAAATCTCTGCGATATTTACCAGAACATCAATTCTACATAATTGGGAAAGGAAGTTACGAAGCTAGTTTGAAGAATATTGTCAACAGATCAAATCTAAGAGATAGGGTGAAGTTCCTCGGCTATTTAAAAGACGAAGACATGTACAGGTGGTTGAAAACGTGCACTGTTCTTGTACAATTGTCCAAAATCGAATCTGGTTTCAGTATAACATGCCTACAGGCTTTGGCAGCAGGGAAGCCTGTGATCGTTAACGATAGTATTATCAGCCTGGGAGAAACAGCAGATCTATTTAAAGAAAAAGGAGTTTTTCCCTTAAACGAGAACAGTTCCGCCTACGAATTAGCAAGACTAATTGAGGACGTAAGTTCAGTCAAAGTTCATCCTGATCTTAGTGAATTCGATTGGGATACGACCGCGAGAAAATTTAGGGACCTGTTTCTCGAAGTGCTCAACGGTAAAGCTTGACTATAAGAATCGTTTGATTTCAAAGGATTTTGATTTCGGGCCGATTAACAACGAGAAGTTCCAGAATGTATCATAGTTGCTAAATTAGCAACGAAAAGCTATGCGATGGAGGTGGTAGACATTTCATTGAAAAAGGTTCCAATAGCGGAACCCGCGTTAAACGAGAAAGATGTTGCATATGTAAGTGAAGCCATTAGGTCAAGTTGGATTTCAGGGAGAGGCCGCTATGTAGCAAAATTTGAAGGAGACTTTGTAAAGTGGCTCGGAGCTGACTTTGGAGTGGCGACATCCAGTGGTACAACTGCATTGCATTTGGCGCTTGCAACTTTGGGAATAGGTGCAGGGGATGAAGTCGTAGTTCCTGCTTTTAGTATGGCTTCGATACCATTCGCTGTTTCCTATACAGGGGCTAAACCTATTCTTGCAGATTCGGAATGGTCTACCTGGAACATCGACCCAAACAAAATAGAGGAGAAGGTTACGGAAAGAACCAAGGCTATAGTAGTGATGCATACCTACGGTCATCCAGTGAACATGAATCCCGTTCTTAAAATAGCGCGCAACTACAATCTTTATGTTATCGAAGACGCTGCCGAAGCCCACGGTGCGGAGTACAAGAACAAGAAAGTTGGAACCATTGGAAACATAGGTTGTTTCAGTTTCTTTGCCAACAAAATCATAACCACTGGCGAAGGTGGTATGCTTGTAACCCATGATCCGGAAATAGCTGAAAAGGCAAGCGTTCTAAGAGATATGGCTTTTGATAGAGATCCTTCACGCAAGTTCCTCCACAAATATATAGGGTTCAACTATCGATTGACGAATATTCAAGCAGCCCTAGGACTTGCTCAGCTTGAACGAATTGACGAGTTTGTAAACATTAGAAGAAAGAACGCTCAGATATACAACAAACTCTTGAAAAACGTGGAGGGTATATTGACTCCACCAGAAGCTAATTGGGCCAAAAACGTGTACTGGATGTATTCGATACTTATCGATGAAGAAATTTACGGACGAAGCCGTGACCAACTAATGGAATCCTTGAAGGAAGAGTATAACATTGAAACAAGACCTTTCTTTGTGCCGATTTCTCAGCAGCCCCCTTATGAGAAACTTTTCCGAAACCAAAAGTACCCCATTGCCGAGAAACTGTCCATTATGGGGCTGAATCTGCCATCGGGTAACACTTTGACTAAGGAACAGGTAGAATACGTTGCAAGCGCGATTGCCTCATTAGGCAAAAGATAGCTATTTGGGAGGTGATTAAATGGGAGATAAACTGAGAGCGATGGTCATCGGCTGCGGAAATATGGGAACCAAAAGAATAAAATCACTAATGGAAACCAAGGAAGCGCAGTTAGCCTTTATAGTAGACAACCAGGAAGGTAAAGCTGAAAGAATAGCAAAACAGTATGGAGTCGACTTCGGTGCTGATCCATACGAGGCCATGAACAAAGTTAAACCCGACTTTGTCATAATCTCAACTCCGAATAAGTTCCATGCCCCTCTCGCTCAAGCAACACTAAGGAAAAACATTCACGTGTTCTGTGAAAAACCGTTAGCTAGAAATCCTCAAGAAGCAACTGCAATGGTTAAAACCGCCATAGAGAATAAAGCTTTTCTAAAAACAGGATCCAATTTGAGATATTTCCCCAGTGTGACAAAAGCGAAAGAACTGCTAGAAAAAAACGAGATCGGCGAAATCCTTTTCGTTAGAGGTTGGATAGGAAACTCAGGATGGCAACTACAAAACTCATGGTTTACAGACCCTGATCTGGTTGGAGGCGGAACCTTACTAGACAATGGCACCCACATGTTCGACCTCATCAGATGGTTCACGGGGGAAGTAAAAGAGTGCTTAGGGGTAATATCGACGGTGCATTGGCAAGTCAACCCTCTTGAGGATGTTGGACTCTGCATCTTTAAAAACATCCACGGAAAATATGCTTTTATTCAGTCCTCTTGGGTAGATTGGGCTGGATACATGTACTTAGAGATTTACGGCAAAAATGGCTACATTCGAATTGACAACAGAGAAAACGCTTGTATAACTACTTTAGGCAAGAAGAATGGAATGAAGGACATATTCGATTACAGTCTTCAACCCCCAATATCGTACAACTTGGAATTAGAAGACTTTGTTAGATCTATTAAACTTAATCGTCAACCGCTTCCAAGTGGATACGATGGTCTCAGGGCTGTTCAAATGGCATATGGTGTTTATTGGTCAACTAAGACAGGCAAAACTATAAGTATCTATGGAAAAGAGGACGAAGAACTTGCTAACGCGTACTCACACATGCAGGCGATTTACAAGCGCGCATAGCTGGCATACATTCTCCTTTTCCACGTTTCAATCAAGAACTAGGTAGTTACGCCTTGGAAACACTAAAAATAGCTTTACTCGATCTTAATCGACATTTCGGAGGGGGAACTGTCGCACTCGGCAATTTAGCCCAAGCGTTGTCAAGGAAAGGTCATGAAGTACACCTGATACTGGGGATGAAGAATTTACCTAGTCGATTGGTCAACACCCACCTTAATGATTGCCATCTGTATCATACTCTTGGTTACAAAGATATTTTTGACATGCCTAGATTGATGTGTGGAATAAGAAATGACCTTCTAAGGCTGTACAGCGTCCATAAGTTTGACATATTGAATGTTCAAGGGGTAAATGGCTTGTTTGTGCCTTCAGAACTACATAACCGCCTTATCGTTACGCTTCACGGGAATAATTTAGCACGCGGGTTTGCGCTTCTCAGGTGCGTATATAAAAGCTCAGATATGCTTCAAGCTACTCGCTATGCTTTCACCAATTACATGAGAAATATTTCAGGGCATTTTATGTATGGAAACCTCGAGAAAACGGCTTGTAAAAGAGCAAAACTGGTCATAGCATTAACTTCCTGTGAAGCATATTACGCTAAAGAGTATTACAATCTGCCAGAAGAAAAAATCCGAATAGTACCGAACTCCGTTGTGCTTCCCAAAGACAGTTTTAACCACGAATTAGCCATTCCAGAAGACAAAGAATTAATACTCAGTGTTAGCGCTCTTGAAATGATAAAGGGGATTCCACTCCTCGTAAAAGCGGCAAAAGAAATTCTTTCGACAAGAAGCGATGTAATATATGTTTTCGTTGGCGACGGACCCCTTAGAGTTTTCATCCGAAAATTAGCCTCTCGTTTTCCAAGAAGAGTGATAATGTTCCCTCAGATACATAGCGGTTTAACGGTGCTTTACGAGCGTTCGAAAATGTTAGTTCATGGAAGTTTTTACGAGGCATGTTGTTTATCTATAGCTGAGGCTATGCTTATGGGAAAGCCTGTTGTAGCTTTAGGCATGGCATCCATTCCTGAATTGGTGACTAACAATGTTACAGGCTACCTAGTTGAGTCATTACATGCGAAAGATCTAGCGGAAAAAGCGATTAATTTGCTGGATGACGACAAAAAGGCGAGAAGAATGGGCTCAGCAGCTAAAAAGAAGATTGAAGAATTGTACAATCCTAAGCGTATAGCATACAAGACGGAGAATGTGTATAAAGAGGTTCTAGCGTCATGACAAGTGTGCGTGTGTGTTATATAGCAAACCAAGCAATCAATTCTGCCCCTGAAGGACATAACATTGCTTCAGTAGGGATTATTCAAGCTGCGATTCGTGAAGGTATTGATGCTCAAGTTGTTACCTTAGAAAAATCTCAAGTCTCTTCCAGTCAAGGCTTTTATCCTATCAAAACCTTATCGAAAGGTGTTCACAGAACATCCTACTTCCCCTCTATAGGAGAAATCATGTCATCCGTTCCGGCGATGTTATTTACAAAGACTTTGGATTGCGACATCATACATCTGCTCAATGTAACCAAAGAAATCTTCTCCACAATTCGAATATTTCTCAGAATAAGAACTCCTTGCATTGCTCATCTATATCACTCATACTTTCCATTCCTTTCCCGTACAAGTTTTAAACTTCGCTTATTACTAATTAAACGCGGCATTTTTGATCACGTGTTCGCCTCAAATAGGTTACTTGCAGATTATTTGATTAGAGAAGGATTGAGTGCTAGCCGAGTCCATTATGTTCCTTTTCCAGTTGATGTGGAAAAATTTAGACCACGTAACAAGGAAAAATTGCGTGAAACTTACGGATTTCTCTCTGATGCCCCCATAATCACTTATGTTGGGGCAATCGATCCAAATCGAGGTTTTTTCACCCTTTTTAAAGCCTTCCTAGAAGTTTTGAAGGATTTTCCTCAAGCTTTATTGTATGTTTGTCATCCAAGGAGTGAAGGGGGCAAAAATCTGTATACTCCCTTTTATCGGTTTGTTCGCCAGAAGTTGAATAAACACATTGTTATTCAGGGACCCAATCCGTTAATTGAAGAGGCATATAGCTTAGCAAGTGTTGTTGCATTGCCATTCGAGCAACTTTACTGGATCACTGAGCCTCCTCTTGTTTTGCTTGAAGCCATGGCTAGCGCGACACCTATTGTCACGACTCCGGTAGGCGTGATGAGAGAGATAGGGAAGGATGGAGAGAACATGATTTTCTCGCATCGAGGGGACCCGGACTCATTGAGTAAAGCTATAAATTATGTTCTTAGAAATCAAGATGAGGCTGAAAAAATTGGTTTGAATGCCCGGGAAACTGCGAAAGCACAGTTTTCACAAGAAGTTGTGGGTAAGTTGCTCAATAGGGCATATGAAGAAATTCTTGAATGTTAATGTCTTATGTATGCATGAAGACGGCGCGCTTCACGATTGGAAGAAGGACAAGGTTTTCTTATGCAAAACAATAAACTGTTTGTAGTAACTAGTTGGGACGATGTCACTAGGTTAGATCTTAAGCTTTGTGAGCTTTTGGAAACTTATAAGCTGAAGGGAACTTTTTTTGTTGTTAACGATTGGATAGGAAAAGAGACTTCAAAGGATGAGCTATATCACATTTCTGAAAAGCATGAAATAGGCGCTCATACCCTTAGTCACGTAAACCTTATGCATGTTCCGAAGGAAGTGGCGAAAAGGGAAATATCAGAGTCAAGAAGATTGCTTGAAGAAGTCATAGGGAAAACTGTTACTTCTTTTGCATACCCCTATGGAAGCTATAACAAAACTCACGTTGAAATGGTTCGAGATGCTCAGTATCTGTGTGCTAGAACAACCAAACCCTTCTACACAGTTTCGGCAGAAAATCCTTTCGAGATTAACGTAACCATATGGGCTTATCCTCATGCGCTACGTGACATAAGAGGAATGTTTCGATTATTCAATTTATGTCCAAATCTTATTGTTAACCCTCTGAGAATAAAGAAGTGGGATAAACTGGGTGAGCAAATCTTTGATGTGCTTTTGGAATCAGGTGGAGTTTTTCACGTTTTTGGTCACGCTTGGCAAGTGGACGAGATAGATGGATGGCGGAAGCTTGAAAATTTGTTGGCACATATAGCTTTTCGAAAAAACGTTGCCTATGTTACAATGACGGAATATGCAAAATCACGTTCTTTCGGTGAAGTTAGATAAACTAGGGCGTGACGCACACATCAGATGCATTTTGTGTTTTTCATTTGGTGAGAACTTTGTCTATAAAGTTAGCAACTCAAAAAGATGCTCATAAATGGAATGAAATTGTCGAAAGAGACCCGCAGGGAAACTTTTTCGACAGATTTGAATGGTGTACAGGTTTAGGTGTAATCTCAGAGAAAATCAATCCATTACCCTTATTTATAGAGGAAGATGGAAAGGTCATAGGTATATTCCCCTCATGTTTAATTAGGGATTCATTAAGGAGGTCTTTGGAAAGTCTACCTTTCTCTGATTATGGGGGAGGTCCATTTTTCCGAAAGAAAGCGATAGTAGAATGCCCTGAATTTTTCGCAGAGTTTATTAACAATTTAATGGAACTTGGCTCGAAAAATTATTGCTTAAATATGTCTATTCGACGTGCCTACTTCCAAGATTTGATCAATAAAAACATGGTTAACAAACCAGTCATTACCGATACAAACACTTGCACTTTTTTCATCTCGCTTCAGGAAGAAATCGATAGAATATATCAAGGGTTGAAAAAAAGTAGGCGCGTATCCATTAAAGAAGGAAGAAAACGAGGAGCAGTCATTCGACAGGCAGAGGATTTGAATGATTTGCGAAGATATTATAAAATCTATGTGTATACTATGAATCGATTAAAAAGTGCCCCACTTCCTTACCGTTTCTTCGAGTATGTATGGAAAGTGTTCAGCCCTAAAAATGAAGTCAAGATTTTCATGGCTGAATACAATAATAAGCCAATAGCAGGCATCTTACAGTTTTTTTATAAAAAAGTTTGTTATTGGGCGGGTAATGTTTCTCTTGAAGGATACTGGGATAAAAGACCAACGGATCTCTTGCTGTGGCATTCCATAGAATGGGCGGTCGCGAATAAATTTGAGTTGTTTGATATGGGGAGCACTATTAACGACCCTTCATCTGGGCACTATTTCTTTAAGAAAACTTGGGGAGGCAAAAAAATGACGCTTTACAATTACCACATTCTGTTACAACCTAGCAAGTACAGGCTGTACAAACTTGGCAACAAGTTAGTGAGCAAAATTAAAAATGCGGGCGCAAGACTTCTTTAACCTACCGAAGAAAAACTGATATTCACCGGAATTATTGGGATGTGAACATTAGTTGGGGGGCGGATGAACTTAAAAATGAATTTTTGCCGAATTATGTTAAATTTCTATCCTGAGACTGGTGGAGCTATAGCACAGTTAGTTGAATTGTCGAAATCTCTTAAGCCATGTCTTACGAAACAGTTTGTCATTACTAGAAACTATTATGGCAAGCAATACGATGATAAAAGTTATGAGGAATCTTCTGGCGTTCACGTATACCGTGCGCGCAAAGTTAGATACATCATAAAATAATGTTAAACGGTGACAAACCCTTTTTTCGTACTCAATCATTAGCTCAAGTATGCGAACAACAATAGCTTCCGAATCAACCATGTCGTTTCACTTCCTTAATTTTCCGTTGATATTCTCCAGATTTGCATAAATTTTATGAACTTTGTTGCATCTCTTATGAGATTGTAAAAAATGAAGCAATTTATAATTTACAATTATTATAAATGTTCTCAGCAAGTTCGGGAACTTCGGACAATTCAACAATTAAGAAAGAATTGTACAGGCGAATCGTTCTTGGATGTTGGTTCTGGATCTAAAAGAATTTCGCGGGCAGTTGAGGCGACAACGTTGGATATTGATAGAAGGAACGCGCCCGACATCGTCGGAGAGATTTGCCATCTACCTATTAAGACATCGTGTTTTGAGACAGTATCAGCTTTCGAAGTGATTGAACACGTAGATGATGATGAAAAAGCACTTCGCGAGTTAAAACGGGTTTCAATAAACAAAGTTGTGCTAACCGTACCCAACGCCGATAGGTATAAACTTCCCTTTCACCTTCTTGGGAAAAAACGCTGTTTTATTTCTGAAGATCACAAGAGAGAATACACTATCAACCAAATGCTCCAACTGCTTTCAAAAATTGGATTGCATAAAAATCGGTTAAGAGGCATCGGATACCTCATTATAGGAACGAATATCGGATTTGAAATCTTGGCATATTTTCTTCCTTGGTTTTCAACTTGGATATATATCGAGTCGTCAATACGGAAGCGCGGATGCTAATTCGCCAACCATACGCGCGTTGGAAGACTTAGGCTACCACTACACATACCCACAGCCCCCTTTTTCTGATACATCTATTTTTGATTATACAATGTTTATGAAAAGTTGGGCTTGTAACAAATTGTTTTGCGCACGCATAAAGAGGCATAATGAAGTGAAGGTATTTTTAGGACTCTTAGGTGCCTATTTATCTGTCGCCTAAGCTCAGTATTTCGAGAATGCAAAAGCAACAGCCCATTGATCAATGCCTATGCGTCAAGGCTTGTTCTCAGTGTATCCATGTAGTAGAATAGAGGACAGGATTATGACCATCGCGAATGCACACATAGTAGTAGTTTCAAGTTATGTGAAAGTTTGGAAGGCCGGGGCTTCACGTGTTAGCGATCTTTGCTCGGATCTCGAGCGGCTTGGCCATACCCTGTCTATTTTTACTGATGCGAAACTCCCTTTCGAAAAACCCTGTCACACAATTTTGTCGCCACATTTACAGTTATACCGATTTCCGACAATTCACATACCGCGCCTCTTCTTTAACCCATTGACAGTTATCCTAATGACGGCGCTTGGTTGGAATGTTTCACGCAAACATCCTCCCGACATCATTTTGGCCAGTTTACCCGAAGGCGAACCTGGCATCGTTGCCTATATTCTCTCAAAGCTCTTTAAAGTTCCACTCATCATAGATGTACGCGATATTTGGCTGGAGCCTATGTATACTTATAGACCTATCGTTCCCACGACCATTGGAAAGGTGTACAAGCAGGTTTTTTCTGCGATACATCGAGCATGTAGTCATGTAACTTTTGTAACTGAAGGAACCAAAGAATACTATGTCCGAGAGTATAAGATTTCCCCGCGAAAGACCTCTATCGTACCAAACGGAGCAAGAGTGAGTCTAGCTAAAATGGATTTCTCAAAATATGAAGTAAGAAAAAGTCTCGGACTGCCTATGGAGAAAACCATTATTTCCTATGTCGGAGTATTAGCTAGTTACTATCAATTCAGTTTAATATTTGAAGCCCTTTATAAACTACGAAAAAAATTCACAAATCTTCTATTCATAATCGTCGGAGATGGCAGTCAGAAATCCCTCTGTCAAACAATGATAGAAAAGTTGGGTTTAGAGAAAGCGGTTATGTTGCACGGCTGGGTGGAGCGCGAAATAGCGCATAAGTTTATCATGTCCTCAGACATAGGTTTTATACCTTTGGCAGACCGTATGGATATGGAAATTGCAGTACCAACTAAGATATATGAGTATATGGCGCTGGGTGTGCCTACAGTAGTGACCGGGAAAAATAATTGGGAAATCTCAAGATTTTTTGAAAACACGAAAGCAGGTTTAGTTGTCGCTCATAAATCTCAAAATGTTGCTGATGGTCTTGCACGGTTAATTAACGAAAAGGATTTGTTAGAGGAACTTTCAAAGAATGGTAGGAAAGCGATTTTAGAGCAGTATAGCAGAGAAAAAGCCGCCTTCAAAATGTATACAATCATCAACAAGATATTGAAGGAGAAGGCGCAAGAGACAAGTCCGTAACGGATTGAATATCTTCAGAACATGTTATTTGAACTATACTCGAAATACGTTCCTTGGATTATATTACTTGTACTCGGTTACAAGGGAGAAAACAATAGCGCTTAAACTCCAAGTGATTTAGATGCCAGTTTAGGGTATCGGATCCCCCTCCCACCCCCTCGCCTAAACCTAAATAAAGCATAAGGTTTAGGTCTTGTTCCGTATGCGTCGTTGTTAGCTCCAAGTCTCGGAAATAAAGATGTGCACGTATGTGTCTAAAATCGTGGGTTGAATTGGAATGAGTCGCAACACCATCACTGTTCTAATAGTGGCATTATCGATTTTCATTCTTTTTGTGACCTTGTTTACGCTACCGCGTATAGATGAGGGGCAGCCTGACCCTTACTTTTTTGTCAAGGTGGCACCTGTTGCTTATTGGATAGGTTTTTCGCTTAGTCTAGTAGTTGTAATTGGCTTTTCAATTTTGTTTTTGAGACAGAAAGTTGGCAAGGGCTACGAATTTCTGTTGATTTTTTCTTTAATGTTCCTAGCAGTTTTCATATATGTAATTCCGAGGCTCATGTTCGTAAATAAAATTTATACGGACACTTATCAATTCGTAAGTGAGACCCTTTACGTTTTACGTTATGGTCGCATAGGTTTTGGTTACATAGAGTCGCCAGCCTTATCTCTCTTCGTCGCTCAGTTAAGTTTAATCACAGGAGTTAGCTACATAACTGTTGCCGAGTTTCTTCCCCTAGTTCTTCCCTTCATTTTTCTTCTCTACCTCTATATGACAACCCGGCTTCTTGTCGGAAAAAACAATTTTACTTTAGCTTGTCTGACGTTTGTTGCTCTCAATTGGTTGGGGTTTGCTTTCAACAGGCAATGTTTCGCTCTGCCCCTTCAGTTGTTCACGTGGTATTGTGCACTGAAAGTTCTTCTGATAAAGGAAACGCCTTCTTCACGGTACGCAGTTCTAATAATATCTTACTTTGCGCTGGTAATTTCTCATCCCGCCTCTCCATTTGCGCTAACTCTTAGCATGTTTGGAATTGTGGCTTTCATTTGGCTAGTGAGTTTCATACGACGGCGCAAATCGCACATGCTTAATGATGATTACAGAGACAAACGAAAGCTTTGGATCAAAGCGTTTTCTATGGCAGTGGTTTTCTTTGTTGTCTGGTTTTCTTGGGAAACATATGTTGGCGGATCCATGTTTATGGCCTTCCGAAATCTATTCAATGCTTTTAACGAATTTCTTAGTACGCCTAATCCCCTGACTCAAGTCGGTGGTATTGTCTCTAGCTACACAAGCGAATACTATCCTATAGTGACCCTGAGACTTTTTGACGTGTTATTTGTAACGATAACTGGAACTGCCTTGTCATTGCTTTTGCTTCTGAGAGTACCCAAGTTGAAAAACATAATTCTTTCCGCCTGGTTTATTAGCACGATATCTACAAGCGTCTATGTTTTGTATGCTCGAGCCTGGATTGATAGACCATTCATTTATGCGTTACCTGCTTTTTCACTTCTTTTAGTTCTCTTTTTAACGTTGCCTAATAGGACACACCATATGCTAGCCAGAACCATAGTGAAGACAACTAAAGTTACTCTTTTCGCAACGATAATATTATTTGCGACAATTCTTCCACTACTCATGTACTCCCATACGCCTTTTGTGTTTCCTCCAACATCCTATTTGAAAGAACTGAACTTCATAACTGAACATGGAAACGGTTCTGTAGTCGTCTTTGGTAGCAGTACTGAATTCAGTTACTATATATTGCTGAATAATGCCTCTGTTATTTCAGTGAGTGAATCAGTATTTTTCGACCCTGACCTTGGTTTTCTGATAAGCAAAGTATATGACTATAACGCAATTGGAACAAGTTTTCGAGTATATACAAAGGAGGCTTTTGTTTCTACTCAGCCATCCTTGATGCAGAGCACCTTAGAAATGGAGAGCTATCTATTAGAAAATCCAGGATTCGCAAAAATCTACGACGCCGATTCTTGGCATAAATTATATGCTAGACAATTCTATTTCAACTACTCGCAAGTTTCTCCTTGAACCATATTTTCCAGTTAAAGGATCAAACAGAACTTTAAATACTATTAGCGCGCGCTAACCAGTGCGTACATAAATACTATGATGCTCAACGTTAAGAAGCGGAGGCGAAAATCCCTGAAAGTCTAGTTTCTGGATATTTCTCGGTGATGTTTGAGGTTGAAAAAGTCAATAGAGAACGCGACATACGATCGCGATTACTTTCATGGAATTGGCAGTTGTTATCCGAAATCAGGATATGAGACGGGAAAACACGAATATCAAAAAAGACCTGTCAGATTCGTCCTTAGAAAGAAGGGAGCAGGAATTAAATGGCTTGATGTGGGATGCGCCTATGGCATCTTGGTCAATTTCGCCCTTGCAAATGGCATTAACGCCTACGGTATGGATATAAGTGAATACGCTATAAGCGAAGGCAAGAAATTATTCCCAAAAATTTCTGATAGACTTTTTGTATGTGACTGCAATGGTGCATTGAAACTTTTCAGCAGAGGATATTTTGACGTTGTCTCTATGATTGAGATATTGGAGCATTTACCAAACCCAAAAAAAAGTCTAACCATTGTAACTCAGATTCTTAAAATAGGCGGGTTCATGATTATCAAAACACCTACCCCGGCAAACCCCAAAAAGGAGAGAGATGCAACCCATATTTCAGTGAAACCCGTAAATTATTGGACATCCATTTTGAGAGAATTAGGATACCAGGTGAAGGCCCCTTATTTCCCTGATGAACCCAAATACTTTCATGGATGGATAGCTGAATGTTGGCGCTTAGTCTTAGCTCAAGCACATAAGATGAAATATAAGGACGTTTGGATCCTCGCGATAAAACTTTAGTTTATCTATAATCACCTAATAACTTCTTGCGTGTTCATGTTCATCTCAAAACAAGAAAAGACGAGGGTGTTACACATATGACACGATTTGGTGTGCTTTTAAAACGGGCTTTACACATATTCTATCTGATGATCAACTTTAGACTTTTCAAGGACATATCAGAGCTAAAGGAAAAACTCTGTCTGGCTTTTACTGAGAATGTAGAAGACACGAAAGATAGCCCACTAGTCAGCGTTATAATTCCATCATGGAACGAGGCGAAGCCCTTATCTTCTCTTCTGTTAAGTATCAAAAAGCAGTCTTTTCAAAATATAGAAGTTATAGTTGCAGACTACCAAAGTACTGATGGAACACCGGAAATAGCAAAAAACTATGGCGCGAAAGTGTTAACGTTAACTAAAAAAGGTATTGGGTATGCATCTCATAAGGCAGCTCTACGCTCTAGAGGTGACATAATAATACGCACAGATGCGGATGCCCTTTTTCCCAAATGGCTTATTGGTCGTATCGTCAACTTATTTGCAAATTTTCAGAAAATTATGCTTATTCATGGAAGCCACATCTACCACGATGCGGGATTCCTTACAAATCTCTTAGCTCACCTTTACGACAAGTATTGGAGACAACCAGAAAATGTTTCCGGTTTTTTTATCGCGGTCCGTCGATCTGCGTATTTTGATGTCGGGGGCTTCAGCAACTATCGATATGGTGAAGATTGGAAATTCAGTCAGAATCTATGTAAAAAGTATGGCAAGACCAGCATTTATTACGAACCTTTAAACGTAATAGTCCTCACATCTGCTAGAAACATAAAGGCTAAGGGTTTTATGAAATATCTCTTGAGTGAAACAACCTATCACGACTCACGCGCGCCGCTCTAGCTTCACTTGTTCCGATTAACCTCTTTATGAACTATTATCAAGTTGGCGCGTTTAAATAATCCTTCCAGACCTCACCAGTTTCGCTTAGACTCCACATGTCGCCTTCAATTGATAAGCCGTATCCTCCATATGTCTTCGGCCACCAAGCGTAGTAGCTCCAATGGGTTTCGTATTTGTTTAATATTTGATGGAAATCATGCATGGCTTGTAGCCATCCTGGTTCAGGGTGTTCTCGTGGACGTGGAAGTGGTTCTCCGCATATTGGGCAGTAGGTAATGTCGGGGTATGGTCCTTCGCCTACAGGGTTTCCACTTGGAGCGTCAAGAGTGTCGCCTACTTTCCAGAACGTTACGCCACTTTGAGGCACACCGTTGTTTGCTGCTAAACATTTTTGGCAAGCTCTATAACTAAAGTAGGGTTCTTCGTCTCCAGTCCATCCATACTCATCGTTGATGATGGGCAAGTTTAGTTCTGTTGGAACCCACATAAATCTGTCGTAAAGATACTGCTCAAATTCTTGTCTTGCTTTGGTGTAGTTCCCGTAATAGTAGCTTTGATAGTAAGGATGTCCACGATTAACGAGTTCTTGATAGCTCGGGTCTAAAACACCACTCATCCAGCCCAGATACGGATTGAACTCTGGTCCGTAAACGTAGTAGTAGTGCCAAGTATAGAGGACGTTAGGTGTAGGAATGGGGTCTGTCCTCAAAACTGGACAAAAGCCATCCTGATTGGCCATATCTGCATGGACAACCACCAGTAGGTTGGGGTTTGCTGCGTATATGGCTTGGCATACCTGTTTCACAGCATTCCAGTAACCGCTTGTCACGCCGCCACCTAAATTTGTGCCTCCCCAAGCACCATATCCAGGTTCGTTGAAAATGTAGACCCCGCAGACACCTGGATTATCTTTAAATGGAATCACGATATTATTGAGCAACCAGTTTATCCACGCTTGAGTGTCGTAAGGAAATTGGTTCCTAAAAGAGCCACTATGTAAACCTGGACATACATAAATTCCTCTGCTTGTAAACTCCTGTATGGCTTGTGTTGTAAAGTCTCGATTGCCTATTCCATCACCGTTGGTGTCTGTGTTTGCATTCCAATTGTCAATGTTAATTTCTAAGCGGACAAAGTTTACGCCTAGCTGTTTGAGTCTTTCAGCCCTTGTCGCAAGAGTTCCAGGTCCGTTCAGCCTGTCAACATCATATGCAGGTTCTATCAGTGCACAACCCCTGAGATACACAATCTGTCCAGAAGCAGTTTTGATGTATTTCCCATCAGTATGCAACCAACCTAGTTTTCCACTACCCCCGGTGATCATTCCATGAGAAGATATGACCGACCAGCTTTGCTGCGCACCAAGAGTTGGAAAAACAAGCAAAGAAACAAAGAAAATTGCAACTAATAAGAGGACCACAGACGGTTTCAATTAATCTCCACCCCCCGTATTAATATACATCCTCCCATATTTTTTGTGTGAACACCTTTACATCATTAATGGAATAGTTTAGTTGTTACAAGTGCATATCTGCAAACTATAGGATATCGTAGGATTTAATAAACATTGCCGTAGAACTGTCCAACTCGAATACAAGCCGTGAAACAAATTGATAACAAAAAGTAAAAATGTCTCAATAATCATGCAAGATTTATTCTCGGTTTCTCGTTATAGAGCGAGCGCTTGAACAACGATATCAGAAACGTGAATGAAACCATGAAAAATCTTCGATGTATTGTAGTCAGTGGAATGGACGGCACTGGCAAAACTACCTTAGCAAATTGGCTTGTTGAATGCCTCAGGTCTAAAGGATATAACAGCATATATGTTTGGATCAAAGCCCAACACACACTTGCCTTTCTTATATCTAGGGTGCTTACAGCCTTCGGCTGGAATCGAACTTTTAGAAATCCCAAGGGAATTGCTGTATCTGATTTCAGAGTTCACGAGGGTACATTTGCCAGAAAAGTTTGGCCAGTCATCGAGTTTCTCAGCGTTTTGCCATTGATTATCTTTAAGGTTGAACTACCTATTCTTTTTGGTTACAAAATTGTATTTGACAGGTATCTAATTGACACTATAGTCTCCATATCTTTGAGCACTCAAAACATGAGCTTTGCGGACAGTTTTATTGGGCGTCTCCTTTTGAAGATGATCCCAAAGGAATTTGTTGTAATTATCTTAGACGCTGATTTATCCACGGTTCTTAAGAGAAGACCTGATATCGAATACTCTTTTGATGAAGTTACAAATGCAATGAAGCTTTACAGAGTATTGGGAAGAAAAATGAAAGCGTTCTCGCTTAACACTACAATTCTTACAATAGAGCAGACAAAAAAGAAGGTTCTTGATCTCTTATTCGCAACAGAATTGACGCCAAAAATTCTAGTTAAGGGTGGTCTGCCGTTAGATTTTTCAGTAGTTATTCCCACATGCAATAGAGCCACAAAGCTGAAAATTCTCCTCATATCAATCCTCGAACAAGAAATACTGCCGAAGGAAGTAATCATGGTTGATCAGAGTGATGACCGCTTGACCTTCAACGTAGCAAACGAGATGAAAGAAAGATTCTCAAAAATGAAAATTCCTTTAGGATATTTTCATATTAGCCAAAAAAACAGTTCAAGGGCGCGAAACTTGGGAATAAATCATTCAACAGGAGAGATTGTTTTCTTTATCGATGATGATGTAGAGCTTTTTAGAGACTATACAAAGAATATCCTTAAAGTATGTGAAAATTACCCGGATGCTCTCGGAGTTCAAGGACTCATCATAAATCCTAAATCTATGGTGAACATGAAATCTCTAGCAGATCGTCTACAAAATCAATTAAACAGAGTGTTTTTCTTGTCACATTTCCAAGAGAATACATGGACAATTATGCCATCAATCAATGATGTATTTCCGTTTCCTCTGACAACTATTATATCTACACAAAGACTGCAAGGTTGCTGTTCCTATAGACGCAAGATTCTCGATAGCTTCAGATATGACGAAAATCTTGAAGGATGGTCATTCTTGGAAGATTTCGACTTATCTTACCGTATATACAAGTCAAACATAGGGTCGCTGTACATAACTCCTGAGGCGAAAATAATTCACAAGGAACACATTCACATGTCTTATTCTTTGAAGAACGAATCTTACAAAAAAATAGTAAATCGCACATACATGTTCTTTAAGCTGTTCAAACAAACACCTCGCAACGGTGCAATTTTCTGTTGGAGCATCCTTGGTTTTTTGCTTACCACAACGTTAGGCACAGTTTTAGGCAGAAAAAAAGGAAAAAACAGATGGGTTCCAATTTACCTAATCGAAGCAACATTATATTCACTCAAGCACCTGAGAGAAATTAAAAAATTAAACCTCAATTTTCTCAGTAAGATCCAGTAAGAGCTGCACAGCACATCTGTAAGGCGCCTTACCTTTCCAAATAAGTTCATGTCTCTCGAAAAACTAACGAGGGACCATCAGTATGTTCTTAATTTGTAAGGAGATTGTTACCACACATGATCATTAGGCTCCAATTTCCAAAATCGCCCTTCGAATTGAAGGCAACCAAAGAAGTATTTTTAAGCATTGTTGAGCATTTAGGGATAGCAACCCCAAAACAAGTGTGGGTTGAACACAACGACGAAGCCCCGAAGCATGCATCGGAATAAGAACCTATCTTCAGCAACACAAGTCCAACTTACATTCTAAGTGCGAGCTCTGACATGAAAAATCTTACAAGAGGCAAAATCTTGACAAATATCGGGTTACTTGTCTTAAACCTTCCGAATCCACCAAACAGAAAAGTTACTAGAGACTATGCAGGAGGATTCGGCACAGCAACGTCTCTCCCACGTATACGCCGAAAACAAAGCGGCAAGCCATATCTCAACTTGTTCCTCCCATATTCAGCTGCAGTAGCTCAGGAAGCTGGCTTTGAATATAAGGTTCTGGACGCACAAGCACTTAAACTATCAAAAACTGAAATCCTCCAATACGTCAAAAAATTTGATCCCAGCATTACTTTTTCAATGATTTCGCTCCCTTCAATCTATGAAGATAAGAAGCTTTTGAGCGCAATCAAAGAAGAACTGTTTAACACTTTAGTTATTGCTTGCGGGTCTGTATGCAATGTTGTACCCGAAGAAGTTTTGAAGGGAGGCAATATTGATCTTGTCGCAAGAGATTCCTTCCCCTACGTTAATAGCCTTCATACTTTGCTTAAGGGCTTCAAGAAATCAACCGACTTCAAAAAATTACCAGGCTTCGCTTACATTGAAGGTAATAAAGTGAGAATTAATCCATCAAAACCACCTGAGAAAGAATTTGTTAACTATAGTCCCATATATGATATTTTACCTTTAAATGAGTATGAACACATTACAACATCAAGTGGCAAAAAAAGCGTACACATTCCAATTTTAGGAAGCAAAGGATGCCCCTACACATGCTCCTATTGCCCCTATCCCATAGGGTTCGGAACAAAAACAATTTTCAAAAACCCTATATCTGTAGTTGACGAAATAGAACATCTAAATCAGATCAGTGTAGAATATTTCGGCTTTAGAAACCAATCGTTCACTCTTAATCAAAAATGGGCAAAGACTGTTTGCCGAGAGATTATCAATAGGAAGCTTGATATTCGTTGGGTGTGCGAAGCTAGAGTCGATGAAACTTCGAGAGAAATCCTAAAGGAAATGTACAATGCTGGATGCGAAAAAATAAATTATGGAGTTGAAACTGGCGATCCAACATTGATTGGCATAGGAAAACCAGGAGCTACCCTACAAAATACGATAGATTCGTTCAAGGCAGCCAGAGAAATAGGTATATTGCGACATGCCCATGTCATTCTCGGATTACCAGGAGAAAACATGAAGACTTTACAAGAAAGTTCTAAGTTCTTGCTAAAAATAGATCCAGACAGTATCACCTTGAACTTTGCGACTCCATATCCAGGAACCCAAATGTACGAGATTGCAGAGAAAAACAATTGGATAATTAAGCGTAATTGGAGCTATTACTCTTCCTTTGATGTGGTAATGACGCCTCCTACCTTAAGTGCTGTGGACTTGTATAGAACGGCTATGCAAATAAAGAATAGTCTTCTAAAACAAAAACGAAAGCAGATTTTTTCACAACTTACCAAAAATAAATTCAACCTCGTTATTGATAATTGGTTTCAAGTTGTAATGAACTACATTCATTTCATAAATCGTATCCACAGTTTTCGAAAGATGATAAAGAAGCATTAAACCAACGGATACAAGGTATTAACAGCTAGATAATAACTATCAGATCTTTATTACGTTTAAATTGTTAAACTTAATGGTGAAAGCTTGTTGAGAAAAGATTATCTTGTTCGCCCCTATTGCTCGGGCGATGAAGACGAAATCGTCCAGCTTCTTCAACTGGTGTTCAACGGATGGCCTCACTTTGATATAAAATGCGACCCCTTAGACCATTGGAAGTGGAAGTTCAAAGATAATCCATCAAAATCATCATTAATATCCATTGGTGTGACCGATGACAAAATAATAAGCTGTTCTCACAGAATCACAACAAGGTTGAAAATCGGAGACAGCGTACTTCTTTGCAGTAGCGTGTTAGACTCAGCTGTTCACCCAAATTTCCGGAAAATGGGTATCTATACGAAAATGGATGAAATGGGAAGAGAATTTATGACAAAATCGGGAATAAAATACTCCTTCCGGATCACTGGAAATCCTATCCTAGTTAAGCATCACTCGAAATATCGCAACCTCTTTCAGCATATTACATTCGAATATATTTGGATCCAAGACATTGATTGGCATCTTCAAATGATGCACACTCGGAGTGCTGGTCTTTATAAATATGGATTTCGCCTGATTAAACTGGTCAACAGATTTAGAAATACTTATGCTTTACCCGCTTCATCTGATCATGATTTCCGTATCAAAGAGATCACCAGCTTTGATGATGCCATAAATCAGTTCTGGAATAAGATTAAGGATCACTATACGTTCATAGTCGAGAGAAACAAAGACTACCTGAACTGGAGATATTGTGATTCCCGTGGAGGAAATTATGTTGTCAAGGTTGCCGAGATAGGTGGACAAGAGTTGGGGTACATCGTTCTAAGAGTCAATAAATATCGTGAGAACTACCCAGTAGGATACATCGTAGATCTGTGTACACTTCCAGATAGGCTTGATGTCGCCAATGCACTCGTTAGAGATGCTGTTCAATATTTTGACGACCGAAATGTCAACGTTATCAGATGTCAAGTAATCAAGAATCATCCGTATGAGAAAATATTCAAGAGATATGGGTTTTTGAATAAACGACACAGAATCCATGTCTTTTGTATACCACATGCAACAATCAGCGATGAACTAATAAAACTCCAAACAAATTCCCCAAATAAAGCTCATTTTGTATACGGGGACTACGACGAGATCTAAGAAGGTAATCTGCACTAGACAAAAGCAGACCAGTGATCACTGACGTCACCTTCTCATAATGGAATCTCATCTGATTGGAGATGTTAGAGTGAAAGTTCTCTTAACCTTTGATTGTGAAGACTTCGTAAATGACAGATCATTGCTTGCTTTACAGCGAATTTTAGAAACATTACATAGAGAAAATCTTATAGGTCTTTTCTTCCTTACCGGTCATATGACCGAGAAAATCAGCCGTTTCCCTAAGATTTTGGATTTACTTGAAGCAGAAGAAGTTGGATATCATTCCTCTTCTCATTCAGTTCGACCGACTATCATAGAATACACAGATATTGAAGACTATGAATTGGCTCGCCAAATTTCAATAAAGAGGGAGACAAAGCACATTAATCCAATAACTGGCGAGCCTGAAGGAAAAGGAGGAATTGTTCTTCTAAGAAATCTTTTTCCAAACAAAGAAATAGTTTCTTATAGGGCTCCTGGCTTTTCTTTTTCTCCACCACACCTAGAGGCACTGTATACGTTAGGTATAAGATTTGATTTCTCTACTAATCTTTCACCAGTACCTGTCTACTACAAGGATTTCACTTTCTATCCTTATCCGAAAGTATTTGATGTAGTTAATCTTTCTTCCTACGCAATAATTCTTAAATCACTTGCAAAATCTAATCTTGCCGTTCTGGATTTTCACCCCAATTATTTTGTGAACCTTGAATATTGGGATTCTATATATTTCTCTGGTAATCCAAAAAGTATCTATCCGACTCGAGCCAGAAATTGGAACGATACTAGGACGTTTTTAAGGAAATTTGAATTATTTTTGAGACGAGTAAGCTATCTTGAACAGAAAGGCATTTTTGATAGCTGCCTGAAACTTGAAAAGGGCGAAAGAAAGCAAACGTGGACTATAAGTAGCGTAACAAAAAGTTACCAGGACAGTATAAGGTGGGCTAAAAATTATTTGAGATATGAGCCAAGATTTATTCTTGACCATTTTATGACATTTTTTGGTATAATGCATACACATATATAGGATGGAGTGTTTCTAGACGAAAGTTAGCCCTAAATTAGCATGCGCTACTTTTTAGGCTAAGCATTGAAATGTATACGCGTGTGGGAACAGGTATAAATGGAATTAATCCAAAATAGTATTAGCGAACAAAGGGTTTTTCAGATGAAGAGCAAAAGTAATAACGCTCTGGTTACGGGAGGAGCAGGTTTCGTAGGGAGCCATCTCGTTGATAGACTCATAAGCGAAGGATACAAAATCAGGATAGTCGATAACCTCAGTAGCGGCAGACTTGAGAACATAGCCCACAACAAGCATAATCCAAACTTTGAATTGATTGTTGGCGACCTTAAAAAAACTCGGATTCAAGCCGAAAATAAAGAGCAGAGACGCGATCCGAAAGACAGTTGTTATGTTAAAAGATGAGCTCCAAATGTAAAGCTTTAGCGTTCGCCCAATTTCTTTAGTATGTTTCTCTTGTTATATGATCAAGGATTTGTTCCAAAACATTTTTCGCAAAACTGATTTTCAGCATTTCAAATGCTTGCGTTGCCAAGCTTTTTCTTGTTTTTTGGTCCCAAAGTTTATCGATCAAGCTTCTAGCCAACATTGAGAAATGGTATTTATGTGGTGTTTCAAAAGCGTTTCTCTTAAGTCGTCTTTCTTCTAAAACATCTCTTCCCAAGTTTCCTGATAGAAGTGCCAGTTTCTCAGGAACAAAGCCAAAAGCTTGAGTATGTAATGCTAGGGTTATAGAAATCAAAGATTTCGCAACTGTCACCAAATTGTTCGTTCTGATTAGCGCAGCCAGATTTTTTGTTTCATCCATGTTCATTTTTTTAATATGTCCCAGAATAGAGTAGAATTCAGCCAAAGTATACATCTGCTCCTTGATCAAAGAATGCGCAATTATAGCTGTGAGATCTGCTTCTGGTGCCAATGTGTTGACGTATCTGTCATCTGGAAGCTTGGCATGAACAATATATCTTTCAAGATTCTTTTTATCAAGATAAATAATCCAACTTACTGCGATTTCTCTGTATAAATCTATCCCAACTTCTCCATGAAGATCAAAAAAAGTGACTGACTGAGGACCATAACCCAGCATTTTATATCCCATCGTTGGAAAAATTCTAATCGCTTTTTCATATCCCTTTAAATCAAAAATTAAAGTGTCAACGTCAACACTTGCGTCAGGAAAAGGTTTGATAGATTTGAAAATAGCATGCTCAACATTTAAGGAACTCAGAAAATCTGAAACCTGGACCATAGTATCGAAAATCTTAAAGTATCTTGCATATTGCTTACAATAAGTAGACTTCAGAGC
>Ga0315282_10004658_pt1 | contig 23794 bp, 25 predicted proteins | sample YL17G07_20_MG_FD_203693 | JGI IMG/M metagenome (GOLD analysis project Ga0315282, IMG submission 203693) | Sediment microbial communities from Yellowstone Lake, YNP, Wyoming, USA - YL17G07_20 | ecosystem: Environmental > Aquatic > Freshwater > Lake > Sediment | place: USA: Wyoming | collected... | reverse complement strand
TCTCGTTTTGGAGAGTCATTCTCTTGACATTTCCAACTCTCTGTAAGGTCACCAAACCCTCTTAAATTCCAAGTAGCGATAAGCAAGTTGCGATCAGGGATTTTGGCAGGAACATCTTTGTCAAGTGTGGTGCACAATAAGGCTAACTCTTCTCTAATCTCCTCAGGCGGCACATCAGTAATTGCTGGAATTAAACTCACCCCATCATAGAATAATAGCTGCTAAGCATAAAAAACATACGCAAGGTTATACTGACAACGACCCTTGTGGGTTAGGTCTGCACAACGATACCACGCATGGTTAGCTAGAAAAAAGCTAAATAATCGTGGCTTCTACGCTAGAATGGGCTTCAGAAGGTCTGGCTCTTTTGGGTGAGACAAATCAGAGTATAATTGTTGTTGCGGATACGCACTTCGGGTTAAGAAAGGAAACTCAGGTTTGCGACCCTAACGCTTTTTCGGATTTTTTGAACTGGATTAAATATCTAGAAAGTGGAGGAAAAGAAAAACTAGACCTAGGAATCTGGGGCTCATCTGAGAAGAGTGTGGCTCTTGAGCCTCCTGAGAAGATTATTCTTCTCGGCGATATTCTGGAGCTCTGGGATGCTTCTTTCAAATCTATCGACGCGTCTACAAGGTATGTAATACAGCTATTATCCGTTTTGAATTGTGAGAAAATATATGTTCTTGGAAATCATGATTATGACCTATTGGACATTGCAGGAGACTATCCTCTAGGTGCCTCAAAAATAAGCATTACTGACAAGGAAGTCACAATTTCCAAAGGCACCGAAGAATACCTATTTCTGCATGGTCAACAGTTTGATAAGCTTTTTGCACTGCCATCGTGGCAGTTCATGTCGCCTATCCGCAACGCAGCGTTGGCTTTCGGATCGTACACTTGGATTTTCGTAATACTATTCGCCGCTGATCTAATTGTCGAAACAATCGCTGGATTCAAGGGAATCGCAGACATACTACTTTTCGCGTTGTTGGGCGCAATCTCGATACCCTTCCTAATCATTAAGTTTGGGAGAAACGTGTGGAACAGGCTGAAAACCACAAAATACAAACCTAGAGAAGCCGAAAAAAACCTTGAAAATTGGTGGAACACTTTTTCAAAAAGAAAGGAGCAAAATAGAAGCTGGAATATCGTTTATGGGCATACGCATATAATCGATTTCTGGAGAAAAGCTGATGGGAATAACCCTTTGACAGTCTGGAACATCCCATCGTGGGTGAGAGATTCCACCAAGACAAGTAAAATCAACCTAGAACAGGTTTTTCGGCATGCTTTTCTCTATGTTTACGAAGGCGGTTGCGAATTCGTCGGCTGGGATACCAAGAAGAAAAAGCCATTCCTGATTCCAAAGGACATCATTATAGAGAAGCGGGAGAGCGGAGATTTGACTAAACTTGAAATTTACGAGATAGAAGAAAGCTTGCGAGAGATCGGATGGCCACAAGAACTAATCAACAAATGGATGCAATACAGCCCGATATAGTTTCTCCGCGTCTTGCGCAGCGCGCTTCGGTTAGCTTCCGACAAAAAGGCGCGCTTTAAAAAGGTTAGCTAAATGTGGTTTTGAATGAAATGTTCAAAACGTAAAGAGAACACCCCCCGCACCACATTCGAGATGGCAATTTCGCTCAATTTGCGCTCATTTTAGCCGAAGAACAGCAGAAAAACGACTTCAAATCGTAGGCAATTTTTGATTTTACTTGAGCGTTTAAACCTGTCAACCTTCAGAGAAGCTATATATTAAGAAATAGTTGTGCTTAAGTATCAGATATTCCGGGACGGGACACGCGCTATTTCAAGGGAAAAGTTGAAAAGAAAGCGTTGTTTTTTTCTAACCGGGAGTCGATTTGTTAGCTACCTTTCTAAGAGTGGATGGCGATATAGCAAGTGTTCCGCCGACCTTAAGGTTTCGCATAAGATTGCAAGGCGAAGAACACGACGACTTTGCCGTTTTCGCGTTATTCGGTGAACTTAAACTGCGGGCGCGCGGCGGAGGAGACATAAATTTAGGAAATTTTCACCCTAATTTTGCAACTTTTCTCGTAACGCCAACGACAAAACAAGAACACGATTTTTGTCTTGATTTTGACGAGAATAAGAGACGTGCTGTTGAAAATGAGCGAGATGATGGCGATGTTAAGTTCAAAATATGGCTCGACTATCAATCTTTTAGACTTGGAACGACCCCCGAAGGTCAAGAGCGGGTTAAGACTGTAGGCTCCAACGGGTTGTGGGTAAAGACTGCTGAAGGTTCCGACATAATAACAATTGAACAATCTCGTTGGAATAAAGTGCTCGGTCGATTAGGATATAGCAAACGTCTTTTGCTTGAGTTGCCGATAGATTTTGAAGAAATATTGTCTTCAATTCCAAAGCATCCTCAAGAGGGGCTAATTCGAAGAATGGAGGTTGCTTCGAAATCTTTTCAAAAGGCTCTGAATGAATTAAGTATAGGAAAGTGGAGAGAGGCTGTGGTTGAAAGTAGAAAGGTGTATGAGGCGTTAAGTAAGAAGAAACTTGAAGACGGGAAAGATGTTAAAGAAGCAATCCAAGAACTCTTATTAAAATATGGCTTACCAAGGCAAAATAAAGACAACATCACGAATATTATTGAAAACTTTTGGGCGTACACCTCTCCAACGCATCATATTTTGGACGATGAAGGAAAAGTCATCAAAGAAGATGAATCTACCATGTTCGGTCGAGAAGATGCTTATTTGACGGTGACAGCGGCGGGATTATTAATAAAGATGCTTACCGAAAAACTCATGTCTAAATAAAGTCCCCGTTGGGCGCTTACACATACGATTCATTCTAAATTTCCCTCTTTTTTACTTGAGCGTTTAAAGCCGTCACCTCAAAAGCTACATCAAACAACGAACAGTTTCTGCAATGACACTAATGTTTCTTCGTTTTTTATCCGGGTGGAGCTAGCTACTTTATGTGGGTCAAATCTAGCGTGTGTCCGACGGGACTAATACCCAAACGGGTTCAAGTCCCACGACCTAGCTACCAAAACTAGCAAACGAGCGCGCCAAAACTCGCACCGTTCAAAGCCGAGAGTTCGAATCTCTCTCTCGGGTTTATTAGACCCCTTGTTAACATACTATACGATGTTCGTATGTGACACTAGGTCCAACTGAACGAAGAATAATCGCCGTTATCCGCTAGCGTAAAGCTTTTCCTTTTCTCAACTACTGCTGGCCTAGTTCTAGCGATTAACTCGAATTTCATATTATGTTGTATGATTATACGGAAAGGTTTTTAAGTGATATTAGTAACTAATAGTACCAGATAACTGAGCAAGTAATAGGTGAAAGTAATATGAGCCAATATGATGATATGCTGTCTTTGCTCGAAGATTTGAGGGCTCGGGTAATCTACTACTCATGCATAGCCGAACCAAAGAACATCCTCGAGATCTCCAAATTGTGGGATTACAAGACAAGCAACTATTTCTATCAAGAACAATCGAAAAAGGTAATAGAAGAAATGACGTCGAAAAGAATTGTTGAAATGGTTGAAGGTTCTTGTTTCAAGTCTAACTATGACCTGCTTATGGATAAGAAAAAAGCAATAGAATTTTTTGAAAGAACGAACAGCAAGATTTCAAACGAAATAATAATTGAAAAATACGACTATCAGGTTACAGAGGGTCAGCTCGAGGACCGCCTTTTTAGGGAGTTTTGCATTGAAAAAAAGCCAGGACTCAAAGCAATACTAGATGCAATTGCAATAATTGGCAAAGAAATTGACGGCTTTCTTTCATTATGGAGAACTTCACTATTCAGAAAGATTTTCTTGTCAACAAACGTTATCAGAAAACTGGTAAGCAACAGGCAAGAACTGCCTGAAGATCCCAGAGAACTTCTATTCGGCATTACAACAGATACATGTGAGAGATTTTATGACTTCAAAGAAGGAGGTTCTGAATTTACCAGCCCCTACCACCCGGACTTGTGGTTTTCAATCGACGAAGTCCTACCTTTGATCTTTACGATGCTCAAATCCGCAAATGAAAACTGTCCGGAAGAATCAAGGATTTTGCATCAACAGCTGAAAGGAGTGTACCAAATCATGAAAGAGAAATTTGCGATTTATCGAGGCAGAAGTGAGATAAGCGCCTATCATGTGGCGAAAATTGTCGAGATGATAGGGCTATAAAAGTAATAGCCGCACAGACTCCGCAGGGAGAACCGATCCTGGAAAGAAAGCTTCTCCCTACGGAGGTGCAGGCACATGAAAAATATGCAAGAAATAGGAGATAAGGCTTTCCCAAGTGGAAAGCAACCAAATCGAAGCACACGAAGTGTTTCCATTTCACCTCTGTTTATTGACGCCAGAGCAGAAGAAAACAAAATAGAAGAAAAATGGAAAAGACGCAGAGTCTGTCTTCTACATGGCACGAGCTTTTACTGGAAAAAACGTTGCAGACATTGCCGCTACTTCATCACCTTTCAAGTGAGGTTGAATTAAAATGTCAGTCGAGATGTTTGTCCGGTCTGCAAAGGTGCTGGGAGAATATCAGAAAGCCCGTGCGTTAAGAAAAGAGGTTTTGACGAAATAATGGAGGACCAAGAATGCCAAGAATACTGAAGAAGGGACTGAGATGGGTGGCCAGCGAAACAAATCTCCAAGATGTTCCTCGAAAACCCGGCGTATACGCCCTCTATTACTATGGCAAGAGACGTTACATTGGAAAATCAAAGAATCTTCAAAGACGCATCAGACAACATTTTAATGACCCTAACAATCCATTTACCGAAATCAGCTGGTACCAAACAGTTCCAAAGGCAAGACATACGCTTGAAAGCGACCTAATAGACCGAGACTTTGAAGGACTCTGGAACATACTGAAAGGAAGACGTGGAAAAAGATGAATCTTAGAAAGACAATAAGAAGGTTTCATCGTTGAGAAAAGTTTCCATATTAGCAGCCATCCCGATTATTGCCTATGTCTCTTTTGGTGTCTATGGGATCTATTTGAGCAACACTACTATCAGGCAACATTTCCTGATTGTGAATACCTGGAATGACTTCCCAGGAGAGAACGCTACTGATGTTGAAGCTATGCCTGCACAAGCATTACAGGCGTATTTCGTCTTGAAAAGCAAAGGCTGTCAAGACAATCAAATAGACTTAATGCTCTACCATTGTAATGAGGATTCAGTAGATATGGATGGGAATGGCACTAATGATCTGCCGAGAGCATCGATTGATGCAGAGAATGATGTAGTGAACAAAGGGAATCTAGAAGCTGCAATAAAAAGGCTAGGCAACATCGCGGGCCAATACGATGAAGTCACAATATATATTATAGCTCACGGGCAAATAGTTGGTGGAGGCTCATCGGCCTTTTCCTTTGAAAATAGCAACCTAGTTACATCAGAGGAATTCAATAGATGGCTCAACGGAATCAACTGCAAGCGTCTAATGATCTTCCTCGACTTCTGTTATAGCGGTAACTTTGCAAAATCTCTAGAAAGGCCAGGAAGATTGATAGTCTCAGCCTCTGAAGATGTCCAAGAAGCATGGTTTTACTGGGACTGGGCTAGGTCATTAAACGACACTAATACGGCAATATTTGGAAACTCGGGATCAGCATTCTTTCATCCTTTCTGGAAAAAACTCGACGAAGGAGAATCAATCGAACAGGCCTTTGAATACGGAAAACAAGAATGTTACAGGTGGGGCTTCATTGATGGCAAGAGCAAGAATGTAACCCAAGCGCAAAATCCTCAAATGTATTTCAAGGAGATGGATCCTTTGGAGAAGTTCATATTCTTCTTTCCCGGAGGCCCTAGCACCTGGCTTGTCGCGACGGTTCTATTGGCTTTTATCGAAACAGCCATCATAGTTGCTGCACTCACCAGCATTCGCACACGTGGATAATTGAATGGAGGGAATACTGATTGACCTTGACCGAATCACTCTCAAGTAAGACAGGCTCTCTAGAAAAATGGAAGAACCCAGCGGTGCAAACCCTGATCGCCTATCTCTTGAGTTCTGCTCTTCTTTCAGTTGTAATTTCTCTCCGTCTTCTGGTCACAACTTCAATTATCGTCAAGGTTTTCAACATCTTTATGTATCTGACGACCTATTTTGCCGTACCTTTGTCTGCTCTCGGTTGGTTGTACCGTGAATCAGTGAGGCGTAAGTCACGATTGAGCTGGGCATTTTGGGCTCTTCTTACTCTCCTTTTGAGTTATCTGATTGCAGTGCTCTTCTTTCCGCCGATTGCCTCAGTGATTTCCCAGCCTGAGTATCTCGTTATGTGGGTTCCGATTGTTTTGATGATTCTTCTTTACGCAAGATGGTACAGACATCAGGGGTTCTTCAATAGAAAAACAGCTGCAATTTTTGCCTTGTTACTTTCAGTCAGCATTCTGCTTCCCAACATCACAGTCTTCGCCTGCGTCACCAGTTACTCAAATCAAGCAAGATCAATAACAAGCGAATCTGACCGCGCAGGATCCGTTTCTGGATATGTTATTGGAACCACAGCCTTTAACTGGCGTCCGAGGGCCTTTAACGACCCTTGGAAGTTCATGCTAATTGGCGCAGGTGCCTGCGGCGAAATGGCCATAGCAGCAAACAATTTCCTGAGGGCATTAGGCTCTGAATCAAGAAAAGTCGGATTTCCTGGCGAAGATCACGCGTTTGTTGAGGTCGAGATAAACGGTTCTTGGTTTATCGTAGACCCTGGATATTACGGCCCAAAAGTGATATCCAGAAGCGAAAGGGCAGCAGACAGAATACGCAGTGTCGGAACTGTCTCATATGTCGCCGCTTATGCAGAGTCCTCCTTCATAGAGTTGACTCAATATTATGTAAGCACGGACACGATAACGATTAGAATCACCGAAGATGGCGAGTCACTTGCAGGCGCGTCGGTCGTACTCGTTCACACCCTAAGATATGACTCCAATGCGTATGATACGCAGCTGCCTGGCCAAGGTTATGTGTTCCACACCGACACCAACGGCAAGGTTACACTACATTTAGGGAAGCTCGCATACGTCGCGCCCTTCGAGAAAACTGACCCTTACTACTGGATCTACGTCAACGGACAGAACACAGGACAAAACGTGACGAGCACCGGAACTGGCCAAACCCACTTGGTGGAAATAGATCTTACAGGAAAAAACCCAGAAATTGATAGTTCGATAGTTAGGTGATGTTGAAAATAGATCCCCAACGTTTGCACGCTTGCTACTTCGATGCAGATTTTCTCCTGCCAAAGCCAAGCCGAAGGTGGAACATGTCTGAAACTAGCCACCACGCGAATTGTCATCCTCGAGCATTAGACGAAAGCGCGCGCTCTATAACATGACCGCGAAAAACGTCGAGCTCTCGTGTGAATAGCCAAAATACTAGTAAAACTAGCCGTTTCAATCGCATTTAGACTAGTTCTTACTCGCAAAATGATAGTATACAGAAAAAGTTTGAACCGAGAGTTTGAAGCTCTCCCGGGCTACCATAAAACCCAAGTCAGGGCGGCGTTCAAAGCGCGCTATTCTAAGGCTGTTGAAGAAATTGTTAAAGATATAGCACCTACAGATTTCCGATGCCTATTTGTCTCGACAAAAGAAAATTTCTCTGTCAAGACAAATCAGAGAGGGTCAAACATGCAAGGGGGCACTCGAACGGTGGCTGGTGCGGTCGCCGGGACTAGCACCCAAATGGGTCCAAGTCCACTTCCTACAATGATTATCCTACTTAATAATTTCGTGGGTTCAAATCCCTTCCCCGGCGCTTTTTAGGCTCGTTTTTTGCCTAAAAACGCAAAGAAATTGCCTAGTTCTGAGCCTTTAGGGGGCACTAAGCAGCAATAAAACCGCAGATGCGATGCACGTAACTTTTCTTCGGGACGATGTTTAGCAACCTTTTATGCATTTTATCAGTTCTCCACAGTTGAAGCGGATTACGTTCCATACTTTCCGTCATTGGAAGCTACGATGGCACACCACAAGAGAACGGACATTCTTCACATCATGAAAATGCTGGGTCACAAGGATATCAATAACACATTAAGGTACACTCAACTCATAACGACTGAAGATGATGAGTTCATCTCGAAGGTTTCCAAGACGGTTGAAAAAGCATGCACATTGGTAGAGCTGGGGCAAAATTGAAACTTGAACTCAAATCAGCTAGGACTTTAAGCAACGATATTAATGAGCTTATTGACTTGGGGTATCTTGCAGTAGAGAGAGCCAAACGCGGAGGCAACATAAGATCTTTCAGGATAGACTAATCTGCAACTTTGCAAAAATCTTAAACGTTTCTATTGATAATATAAAACCATTACTTCAGGGTCAATTTCAGATGCAGGAGAAGTGTGAATTGATGATTTCCAAAGAGAGTATGGTGAGCGAAGATAAAGCAAAGGTTCTCGGAAAAATAAGGCTGAAGTCTTTGTTGTTTGATGTCAGCGGTGTTATCGGCGATGTCAGAGGGACAGTCTCTTGGAAAATAAAGGTAGCTATGGAAGAGGCCGGCTTAGATCAAAACTATGGCATAGGCTTTTTTGAACTAGCAGAAGCATATTCATCAGGAGGGTGGGATGCGTTATGGAAAAAATATGCGGTGAAGGACAAAGACGTTGGCAAGTATATGCGCACATGGAGTTCCATTCCCGAATATCCTCTAGGTTCTGTAAGAATTTATCCAGAAGTCCCTTTTGTTTTGAACCATCTAGTAGAGGCAAATATCAATGTTTGTTTTCTCACAAGATTAACTAATGAGAATGTAGAAAATGTTCTTTCGGAATTGGAAAGGAGGGGTTTTAAAGGTGAAATAAAGGTGTTTAATCCACAAACAGAAGATGAACGGAGGAGTGATAGTAGGTTCATCGAGAGAGTTCTGTGTAAAGCATGTACTGACACATTATCTCCAAAAGCATATGTTGGAGATGAGCTTGACAGAGGCCCTCAGTTACGAATATTTGACGAGGATATAACCCTCATAGGCTCAACCCGAGGGTTTGCGAGTGTAAGGGAACTTAAGACTTTGTATTATAGATGGTTTGATGGCCGGATCGATTTTCAACATTTTGACAAAGATACGAATGCACAGAAGAAGGGGTATTGCAAAGTCTTTGACCGTATTATTACCAACCTAAACGATTTGCTAGACATAGTTAATATGGGAGGCAAATGATGGTAGGTAATAGAGTTATACTAAAAGGTAATCCAGCAAGCCCTGGCCTAGCTGAAGGAAAAGCTGTTGTAATCTTAGATCCAACGGAACAGGGCAAGATTATTGATAAAGGTATATTGGTTGCTCCCTTTATAACTCCTCTCCTCTTACCAGTACTTATCAAATCTGCTGGAATTGTTACCGACAAAGGTGGTGTTATGTGTCATGCTGCCATTATCGCTAGAGAGTTCGGCATACCGTGTGTCACAGGAACAGAAGAGGCAACAAAAAAGATAGAAAATGGTGCAGAGGTAATAGTGGATGGAACAAAAGGATATATCTATCAAAAATGAGAAACTCGATAAACTTTTCTTGTCTATTGGAAAATCACTGTGTGGAGAACCGCCATTTTACATTTGGCCAGCGCCATATTCATCGCCAGCAGAATGCGAATTTTACTTGGCTGACTATTTCTTACGTGATTTTTACGCGAGCTTTGTTAAGCTTGAACAAAAAGGTTATAATGTAGAAAACATTGCTAGGATGTTGAAAAACCCTTCTAGAATTGCTCAGTTACTTTGGCCATTCGGGCACGTAGTAAATGTAGATGGAAAGTTTAAGAAGCAATTGACAGAACTCGCTTCGTTAATCATTGATTTTATTTCTTTTTACAAGAAGGATCCTTTCAACCAGAACGGAAGAAACATTATTTGGTCCTCACGCGATATAAGTAATTACCTAAGCAATGAAATCATAGAAAGTAGCAATGATTTATTCGAAAGTTATAAAGCTATACTTTCTCGTCTTGAAGGCACTTTGTGGCTATATTCAGAGTTGCTATTTTTCAGCATCCACGAAATCTGTAAAGAATTTCACGGTCCGTATCCACTTGAAGATGGAAGATTAATCCTTGTCAGAGAATACTACGATCTGAAGCCGGAATTCTGGCCGTTTGCCGCAGACTTACCTTATCAGAAACTACTTATTTTCGAGATTTATAGAAAGAACACTAAAATCACATTTGATTTCTTTGGAAGATTTAGAACCATAAAACCTCTGATACAAGAGTTGGATTCCTTTTCACTTATGATTGATGACAAGACTACTCTTGCCTATGGAGACGTCAAGAGTGTCTGGGAATCTGTATCAAAGACTGCTGTTAGCGGAGCAAAGTTTGCTCAAAAACTGTCGAAAATGGAAATCATGGAGAAATTTGCCTATTCCTATTATTACATACTAAAACCGTTAAAGGACGCACTCAATGAAGAGTGGCAACCATCAAGAATGATTTTTGACGATATGAAGCATGAACGGAGAAAGACCATAATAGAAAACTTCTATTCCAATTTTCGAAAAATGAAAGATCTGCCACCTGATAAGATGGTTGAGATAATATCTAAAGTATTTGATCCGAGATTGAGGTAAACAAATGAATGAGTAAAGAAAGTTTCAAGATTGCAAAAGCAATTAAAGAAAGAAGCCGACTTGGAATATACTCAACTTTTCCACAAACATTATGTGAGAAACTACACAAACTTAAGAATACATCATGCGAAAACAAACTTTTTATTCCCAAAGATCAGTACGAAGAAGAAGCATTTACTAAGGTCCTAGAATCACTACGACTATTGTGGGTAGAAACTTATGAACTGAACAATTGCTTTGAAGTTTTTAAGAAATATGTTGAATTTGAACCCATCCTCTTCAAAGGTTTGCGATATCGTGATCATTTCATACACCAGTACTTGGTGTTCCTGACTGGATTGCCGATAATAAATGAGTTCAAATCTGGCTTTGAAAATAACTTATCACAAGTTACTATGACTACAAGAAAAATGATCGATATTGATAAAACTTGGCTGTTGTCGTCTACGTATCATGATATAGGCTATCCAACAGAGCAATTTGAAAACTGGCTAAAAATTTTCTTCTCAGAGTTCTTAAAAGTCAAGATAAATCCCACGACAATCGATATGTCCCGTATACTATCTGAGCGGAACTATCTCGCTTCTCTCTATGCACTATCCGAGTATGCTTTTGTGGTTTACAAGAAAGTTAATCCTATGTTAAGACAACTTGATATATTTAAGATGATGATGGAGAAGTTCCTAGAGCGAAATCATGGTATTATTTCGGCTCTAATTTTGCTAGATAACTATGATAGCGATCTTAACAGTGATAGTGAAAGTTACAAAAAAGAGATACTTCTAGCACAAGTGCTACCATCTGCACTAGCAATAGCTATGCATACACCAAACACTTGGAATACAAATATTCTCCCGCGGATATCATTTGAGAAAGATCCCATAACATTCCTTTTGATATACTGTGATACAGTGCAGGAATGGGGACGACCATTGATTCCTTATAGTTTCCAACAAGGCCCTTCCGTTCCTCTCATAACGCATTATGAGATCGGCGAGAATAGAGTATCCATAACCTTAAGTTATGACATAATCGAAGAAACAACGTTGCCTGACGGAAGCACATCTACAGCATTTGACTTGAAAAAGATGCAAATCTCACAACTGTTTGATAAGCTCTGCTCTTCATCAGTGAAGTTTGAGATAAAATTAATCTCTAATGATAAGGATTATGGTGAGAAAGTATTCAGAAGAGCTTGTAGGAGAGTTAAGTCGTGAAAGTAAGGAAAACTAAAGTGTTCTCTTTAGCCATTCTTTCCGGAGTTCTGGCATTTATAAGCGGATTCACAGTGGCTCTTCCAATGGCAGAGATTTCTGGCGTTGCAATATTGCCAGGCATTATAATGCCTTTCTTAATTAATCTTTTTTTCATTTCTACGGCTTTAATCTCTAGAAGTATCGGATCAGCCACTTTTGCATCTTTTCTTTATGGATTTTTATCTATTCCCTTTCCAATCCTTGGGCCGCCAGGTTTCATCTTTAAAATCGCGATCATAACCATACCCACGTTTTTTCTGGATGTTGTGATCTGGTTAAGACCATCAATCTATGGATGCTTGGTTGGTGGGCTATTAGGCTCGATTCCTGTAAACGTGCTCATGATTGCGCTTTTTGCTTTGTTTGGGATTCCTTTTGACTTTATGTTACCTCTCTTATTACCAATAGAGTTATTGGTAGCCATATCTGGAACTTCCGGGGCACTTGTAGCGTGGAAAATTGGAAAAGTTTTTACACGATTCTATGAATAGTCGAATGAATAAGTGACCATCACGCCATCCGAAAAGAGAACAAGAAGCAGAAATGTATTGCGAGTCACAAAAAAGAGGGTAGTGGATTTTTCCATCGCACACATTAGGTTCAAATCTCACTCCTGGCGTTATATAAGCCCATTTTTTGCTCATTTTCGGGCAAAGAAGTTGTTAAATTCTGCTTTATTTATGCAGTTTTCCTCACTCTTTAGCACTTAAATCAGGCTTATCTTGTCACGTTCCTTCTGATATGTTAACTTTAACTAGGTTTTTAAATCATAACTGAGTATATGCATAGTAGTGGAAACATGCGAAGTCGTCAAATATCTGGCATGGCTGGAGTTTATTATGTAGCAGCAGAATTGTCTAGATTAGGTTACATATCCTCAGTAACTACGCGTAACGCAAAGGCCGCTGGTATCGTCGCTATGAATGACAAAACGAGTATGACCGTTGCTATTCAGGTTAAAACATGTGACGTTTCTACCTCGGACAGTTATTGGCTGCTTAGTAAGGGAGACCGTCAGAAGAAGCCGATTAATTTTGTTTATGTATTTGTCAAGCTCCATAAGGATAAGGCTCACGATTTTTACGTTGCGCCTGCTCAGTTTGTGATGAATAACCTTCAGAAAGACAAGGTCAAAACGGGAAGTGAATGGTATTATATAACAAAGGATCGAATAATTCCGTTCAAGCAGAAATGGGATGAAATAAAGCGGGTTACAACGAGGGCTCTTCGAAGTCCTTGAGGATTTTCATGACAAATTATCTGTAATTAGGGAAAATAATGAAGTACGAGGATGAAATTTGAACCTACGAATCAGGGCATCATTGGTTCTATCTAAATAGATTCTCGCGTTAAATTTAAACGTATATTTAAACCTAACTCCAGGCGCTTTCCATGCTCATTCTTGGCAAAGTCATGTCGATCAGGCATCAGATGTCTTAAAAAAATCGCACTTCTGCACATGGTTTTCCTTCAACTGAGCAGATATTTATGTTAGACACGCAAGTCGTCAGCTAGAATAGCGCTAATCGCTCCCTTGAGGTTTGTATTTTCAATTCCTTTTAGACAATCGGGACAGATTCTCATTTTCTTCAGACCATTAATCATGTCAAGTCTGTTTTCACAAAAGTCCATAACACACTCTTTCATTTCTCTATGATACCCAAAGTTTGTGAAGTACACAAGTAACTGACCAATCATTATGTATACTAGTCCCTTCTCAAATGTGCAGTTTGCTTGCTTCGTAAATTCGTAGAGTAAGTGGGTTGATATAAACATAAATCTTTCATCTATTGAACTCGGTCTCGAAAAATAGTTATATTTGACTAGATTTCCTTCCCTGAAAGCAATCGGATACTTAGTTAGGCAGATTACAAAATCCGAATTTAGATATTGCATGCTATAATATAAATCAACAGGAAGGCTATCGATATTTAAGTTTGTAGAGCCATCTATTGAGCGAACTGCGTCATCAGTAACGAAAGAAACTTTCGGGCAAGTAAAGAGAAAGAAATGCTGTATGCCATTCAGTCTTTTGGCGATTTGAGGAATGTTGGTCAGTCCCGTGTCTAAGTCGACAATTCCACATCTGTATTCATATCCACTCAACGCAACTTTTTCTTTCTTGGGGGGGCTTTCTTTAGCCTCAGCAATTACCTGTTGCACCTTTGCTAATCCTTCTTCCCAGTTTGGAAAAAGATCTACAAATTGGATATCTCTCAGTTTTTCACTAGGAAGATCGCAAGGTTCAAGTCGAATTGGAATGAAGAAAACCTGATCTTCTGGAAATTCATTCAATATTTCTAATGCATCATTCAGTTCTTTTTGAAAAAACCCTTTCTTGATTACAGAACGACTAGAAAGCAAGGCAATAAAAAATCTTGATTCTCGTATCGCCTTTCTGATGGCAGGTTTCCATCTCATCCCAGGCAACAGGTTTTTCTTATCAATCCATGGTTCAATGCCTGGAATTGATTTCAAACTCTCATAAAGTCTCATGGCTGCATCGATGTCTTCATGCGTATAACTTATGAAGATCTTCATTTTGGACACCTATACTATACGTTGTAATCGATACCTACTTTTAATATAAGCAATTTTCTTATGAATAGGCATGTTCCTCGTAGTCAAACAAAAAATTCTGCTTACACTGCGCGCGCTTGCTGCTAAGTTGCGCTTATGTAGTAAAGTACCGAGAAGGATAAACAGACTAAATTTTCTTTTTCATAAGCTTATCTCTATCAATCACCTTCTCCAGCTTGAAACCCCATTTAAGCCAGACTGTGTCATCTATAACTGGAAAGGCTGTTATGTAATCATAACCCATTTTCTTGACTTCTTCTTCTATTTTACTCATAAAAACCGTTCCGTGTCCTTGTTTTCTATAAGGCTCAAAAATCTCGATAAAGAAGATATTATTTAAGTCAGACCAACCCAAAATGGCTGCTCCTATCTGCGTGTTACCAAAGAAAAGCGCATAAGCTGATGAAGGAGGCACACCTGTCCAGTTGCTTGGTAACTTGTCTCCCGGTTGCCATCTTCGAAACGTATAACTCATTTACTCAACCTTCTCTTATGATCTGCTTAACTTCATTTACAAAGAAGCGCGCGAGATAATACCCAAGAATCGTTGATTAGAATTTTTCTATTCATAAAGATCACCATATCACGTTGAAGCTTTCTTATCGCTGTCTTCTTTGTATTTGAGTTCTAGATAACCCAACTTGCCTTTTCCGAAGAATACAACGCCGTTTTTCAATAACTCCGAGGCTTTACACAGCAATTCCAATTCATATGTATGGTCAGGACAACTGCATTGTTTTTTTATCAAATTCAATCTTGGCAAAGAGTAAATGCAATTATGGCCAATCATGACTTCATCAAAATTATCGATTATTGGGGCAATCAACAAGGATCTTGTTCCTACCGCGACCCACATGCCTCGAATAATTTCATCACGAGTTTTTGGAGAGGGACTGACTAGTGAAGCTTCAGGCTCAAATTCTAGCAACAAATTGGTAGAGGGCCAATAATTAGTTTGTAATTCTTTGGCGAGTTTTACATTCGTTGAAATCTTTTGTATCATAAGAGATGAAAGCATGACTCTGGTAGCCCCTCGTGTTTTAACTCGTTTATTTTCTAGGTCTACCACGGCGGTGGAAACGTTCCATTCGAGCCCTGGCTTAGCATGACCTAAAATCCGGGTAAGAGGAACATACTCTTTGACCAACCCTTTGATTGATTCAGCATATATAGGGAAGAATCCAAGCAGCGGATGCGCAACTTCAATCTTTTTATCAGCTACTTCTGACGTTATGAAGTAGGGTATGTTGCAAAGGGATCGGTAGAAAATGTCGATGCTAGGCGGGGGAAAAAGTTCATTAGTTTTGACATTCTGATTAGAGTTTCTAAACCAACCATCATCGACGACTTTCAGTTTTGCAACAACCAGTTCATCTATCGATCTAGATTTTGGGGAACAAAAGACGGCACCTGCCTGCTGTTTATGAATTCTCGTTGAATCTTTAGGCATCAGTTTTGTCAGGTCTATATATCGTTTATCGGACTTGCCTTTGGAAGGTAGTAAGATTGCATACAAGTAACCGTTGTTGTTTGATCTATATTGTGACCATTGAAAAATTGCAGATCTTAGCCTATCGTCAACATATTGTGGAGTTCGTTGTAAATTGAACTTATGAAGCGCGAACCATAATGCAATTCTTGGATCAGATGTAACGTCAACGAAAAAAGAACGATAGCCATAGTGCTGCATTATAGCTTCGGTTTCTATGAGAGCGGGCACGGTTTTCTTGAATTGTGATATTAACCTTTCAGAGCAAACACCCCAATTTGCAGTCAATTCTGGAATGCAAGCAATTCCTCTTTTTCCCCTGTACATAGTGGGAACAAGTGGACAGTCTTTCACTTGCCCGCGGAAAACTAGCCTTTCAGGTCCATATTTTGATACGATATCTTTCAGAATAGATTCAAGGTCTTTTTGAGTAGTGACTTCAATTGGTTCCATTTTTATATATTTGAGCGCTATTCCTACTATTTAGAGTTGCTATGAAGATTCGCGAGTTAAAAGAAACACCTGCCAAAAAGAAAACAAGTATGGCACTTTTTAAATATATCACGAAAAAATATGGCTCTCTCCATGCGTTTAAACTTTTTAAATATTTCCTTGAACATAAAATTGCACGAGAAAACAAAGGATTCGCAACATATGAACTAGTTTTTAACATAGCTCCTTCTGAAGTGCTTACCAAATACGCTCTAATCAGAATTGAATGTCTTGCTGACGATGCTGAACAGAAGGATGCAGAGGCTGGTTTAGATTTGCTGATACAGAAAGGCATTCTGGAAGTCGATTCGGAAACGGATATTCTTGAGCTAAACGTTCCTCTTAGTTCAATCGCAAATCTCAATCTAAAGGAAACTGGTAGCAAGTTCGAACTGGTTGCCGATGCCTCATCAGCTGACGTAATATTACTACCAATAAGTAAGGCAGAGATCCCATGGCACCAAAAAGATGACAAGCAAGCAAATGTTTATGGTGTGCCTGATATGTTATTAAAAAACAAAAATGGAACATTTTCACTAGTAGAGAACAAATTTGCCAAATTAACTAGCCAAAGTGGACGCAAAGTCATTATAAGAAAAGATAATGAATAACCTGTTTCTTACACTTGGAGTCCCTAATGTCGGCTCAATCTTCAGGATTGAAATATTTACCTAACATTTGCTCATAAGATTCCAAATAGTTATGCATTTCCCTGCCCATAACTTCAACGCGAACATCCCCATTTTTAATCGTTATTCTAGGCAATGTCTCCCTTCGATCAGCAAGTTTCGACGGCCCAAAAATGCTGCTCAATTCATCGATAGTTATCTCTACACAAATTGGAACTTCAGTAAACTTTGTTAAGAAAAGGAAATTAATTGGTTGCTCCAAGGTTTTCCCAAATGATGAAAACAGCCACCTTGCCTTTTTTTGAAAGATCCTAAACTGCTTTTCAATTGTCCTTTTTCTCTTCTCAAATATATCGCTGCTAATATACCAACTCTGATATGGAGGCTCATAGTCCTTTGCTTCGATCATAAAATACTCGGAGTTATTGTTACAGAAGAAATCCATATCACCCATAGGTGTTACTATGTCGTTTTTCACTATGCGCACTCCACGATCTATTAACCGATTTCTTAGCTCTTCTTTGAAAATCAGCTCCTTCTCGAGTTTTTCCAAAAAGATCCTATTCTTGATAATAAACGCAAAAAATGTCAAACTGCCCCAAAAGGATTTTTGCTGAAAATTGAGTTGCCAGTGCGGAACCTCTGGTATTTCGAGATCAAGCAAATAATACTCGGCCATAGCTCTCATGTAGGCCTCAATCACCACTTCATCCCAATTCTCAACATAAAATTCTTTTCCTGAAGCCAATTTTTGAAAATTGGTGGAATTTGTTAAAATCTTCAGCAAATCTCTAACTATCTTCGATTCCCTGTAGATCACTCTGCTCACCAACAACAACGAATTGTAAAGCTCATAAGAAAGATCATAGCAGCGTTTTTTATCAACGCATATTTCTGTGCCTTTTTTCCTTACCTTGCCCATTTCTTCCATGTGATCGGCAATTTTTTTCACATTTTTATCATGTCTTATCCCACAGATCTCAAGTGGAACATTGTTGAGAGAAGCCCATCTTATTGGCTCAGTCATTTTCATTGACCATACCTGCAAAATGCTTTGCTCCAAAATGAACTCCTTAGGTTTTTTGTCTATTTTACTCATGTTATCGAAGATTTTCTTCATGCAATCAACAGGATTCTCAATTAGCTTGTTCAGGTACTCTACACCCTCGGGAGTTGCGAAAACTAAAAGATCTTGACTCTCTAATCTCTTCTGATCATAATCAAGCAAGTTCTGAAAAACAAGTAAATTGCAGAATTCAGTCGTTTTATCTGTTCTTCGTATATCGGAAAGCGACAAATCAGGTTCGTAATGCAAGTATTTCTGCACCAGTAAAGCTTCTTCAATGTCTCCTTGAGCGAAAGTAAGTGCTCGTAACAAAGCTTCCTCCCTTCGGCAAAGAAGACCGCCAATGAATTCTTTCGTTGGAATTGTTTTCATTAAATTTCGAATAGTTACAGCTAACTTCTTAGAAGCTTTTTCATAGTAATATTTTGCGTTATCGATCCTTCTCCAATCTAATCTTGAACAGTCTTTCAGCCAAATGCAGAGTTCTTTGTATTCACAATTATAACATCTACATATGCACTTCATCTTGAAACAGAAACCCACGCTGTCCTTTACAGCAAGATATTTACATGCATTCTTCAATTTGAACACACAACTTTAATTTGTCGATCAGCAATAAAAAATGATTGTGATGAATAGGATATATCCGCCAGTTTGGTGTAAAGATCAAAATTGTAGAGAGTGCAATTTCATTGAATGCGATTCAAAAGTTCTCAGCTTAATTATGCCTTACAAATATCCTCGATTAAGCTTTGAGAAGAGACCTAGAATTATTGAAATAACCTCAATGGCAATTTATTTCGGGTTCTGCGAACGTCTTGCGAAGTTCTTCTTGATGTTTCCACAATCCTCGCCATTATCTATAGTCAGAAATAATTTCGTTAATAGTGAAACAGGTTTGCCCACAGATGTGTCTATTCCAAGAATACTGTTAGACATGCTAAATCATGGAGACCCTGCAGCTCCCACAGACGATGTCCACAAACTCCGGTTGATGTTCTCTCTGAAAGCAACCGATGAAAACATAGGGAGAATCATAGGTGGAGAGAAAGAAGATGAAATAACAATATCCAAAAAAGAATTGGACAGTTTAATGAAAAGAGTAAAAATATGGGCACATGATCTCTTTAAAGACAGACTCATAAGTTTTGAGAAAACCAAAAACCTCGATCGTTGCAGGTATTGTTTCTTGGATGACTGCGAGCAAATATAAATCGTAGCTCTCGGCAAGCAACCTTGGCAACAAGAAAAAGTACGCGCCGATGAAAAGAAATTGAACGAATTAGAAGAAGACAAAGAGAGAATAATCAAGAGAAGAGAACAGATCAAAAAAGAACTATCCTATATTGTGGCTTCGCATTTGTAAAATTTAAACGTAAGTCTAGACCTATACGGCCCCACCAAACGCCCTTTTTGCCATGCCATACTGGGGAACCACCTATCTTCTCGGATGGTTGATAGGCTTGTGCCTTATGTTCAACTCCGGGTTAATGGGAACCCTAGAGTTTGTCGCGTATCTCTTGGTCGGGCTAGCAATCCTAGCTATGAGAATTCTGAAATCCGCAACTGGTAGTCGCCAGTAAGTGCATGTCTAGAGAATTAGCAGACTAGGAGCTTTCTAACAATGTTCAACAATTTCGCGTTTATTCTATTTGTCTCTCTCCTGAGAACCATTAAATCATTCTTCTTTTTATGTCCTTTTCTAAATGAACTATAGATTCGAAATGCACTTTCTTCATTAATCTCCATTTTAAATGGGTAGAAATGCACTTTCTCATATTTTCTTTCGAGCCTTTTTCCTTCTTTCAATGAAGCATCTACCCAATCTTTTCGACATGTTGGAAAGAATACTTGAAACAGTACCGTGTGATCGGCCCATTGCTGTTTTATTATGGGTTCAGTCTGTCTCAGATTCCACCAATAATTGCCTCCTCCAGTTTCGACCTCGCCTAGCAAAAGCACCGTTTTTCTCTTGCCTGTTCTTGGGCAACGATAGTATATGTCGGGTCTATGTAAGGTGTGTCCAAGCTTCTTGTCTATTCTTGGCACGAACCAGACTCTCAGCTGCTCATAAAGTAGAGAATTTCTGACCTTTGCATCGTAGGGAAGAATCTCCTGCTTCAAGAATCTATGTAGTTTTGACTCAGGCACTGATTGACCCCATTAGTTCTGACACAAGCTTGTCAATCTTTTTCATAGAGGGGATTGCAGCTTTTATCTTCAGCCGCGACATCTTTGGCAGACCAGACGCTTCATTTGTAGCCTTGACTCCCAGAGATGCGATCTGCTTGTGAAGTCTGTTATTAGGATCGAATTCTGGGACGCCAAACTCGAAGGGCAGCCTAGTTATGTGCCTAGGTCCGAATTTGCCTTTAGGTTGATTTTTCTTAATCATTTGGTCTAGTACGTTCGAGTTCAATATTCCTGCAAGATAATGCGCTTCTTCGACGTTATTAGTGCCACACCAATAGGTTGTATAGTCCGCGATAAATCCCGCCGGGTTGATCTTTGCTTCCTTTATCTGAAGACTCGGCATTCTTCTAGTATCTACCACTGTTGCTGCGATATGCGTCCCAGAAGCAGTATATACGACATAATACCTTAAGTCTTGCCGCTGCAAGGTCAGAAGACTATAGTAATTAACGCGATCCATTGGCTTAGGGAAATTTTTTATCGACGTCCTCGTTGCGTTCTTTTTCCAGACTCTTTCAGCTTCATCAACCCAGTTCGCCATCTTCAGTTTTCTCCTTCTTCTGAGCTCCTGCGATGTCACTATCTTAAGCTCGCGAGTTTCTTTGACAACTGGAAGTGTGATTGGCTGAAACTGAGTCTTGAACGGCAGCACAAATTTCCCCGTTATCGTCAGAAATATGAACTCGCTCTCGACTTCTCCTCTGAGGGTCTCGTTCTTCCAAGGCGCCTTTGCATCTGGCAGAACCGCGCTCTCGACTAATGGGGCCTCTGGATTAAGCCCAAATTGACCCGGTATGAATTTGATAAACCATAGGGTTCGGGGGAAGACGCTTGCCCCAGCCAAGAACTTTTCGAAGTAGGGACTCACCTCCTTTTCTCTGGTTGGGGGAGAATACATTTCCGAGGTTTCCCTTAGGTATTTTGTGGCAGTCTTAAGGCGCAGGTTCTTTTCCGGCAACTTTCCTGAAAGAGCTATCATCTTGACAGGGTAGGTCGTTGCTCCTTTCTTTCTGGAAATTATGGAGCAAGCAGGGACCTTGAAGAGAGGGTCGACCTTCTCCACATCTAGTATTCTCAATATATTCATTGGTGGCTTTTTCTGCCGCTTGAAGGCTTGATGTTGTTTTGCACCAGTAAGGACACTCCTCGGCATCACGAATGCCAAAATGCCCCCCTCTGCAAGGTAGATGTCAGCCGTTCTGTCATAGAAAACGGTTGACGTGTCCAGCTGCGTGAAAAGATCTGTTTGTTTTCTTTCAAGGAGTTTGTAATTGAATACTGCGTCTTTGATGAATTTCTGGTACTCTGGGTTCTCTACGAACTTAAAAGAGACCCACGGGGGATTTCCTACCACTAAGGTGAACTGCTTCTTTTTCATTCGCAACGGAGCATATATGTTCCGCATCATAAAAACCCAAATCGAATCCTTACCAACGTCTATTAAACCAATTACTGTTCTTAACGTTCTCTTCAGAATCTCCATAGTCGGTTTGCTGTATTTCTGCCCGCTTTCAAAAGCTTTAAGGGCTTGGTTGCGATCCAGTTTTCTGGTTCCGTATTCAACCAGAATTTCATTGAAAACAGTTAATACTTCTTTGAGCCTCCTGTCATCAAGGGCTATCTCCAAGGGGAGATCTAATTGCACCCCTTTATCCACATCAACGGCAAGGACATCGATTCCGAAAATAAGCTCCTTGCGTACCTCTGGCAACCTTATTGAGTCAGCCATGAACACTGGAATGAAAATACTTCCCTTTCTTCTCTCAATCAGTTTCCCTAAAGCCAGCAAGTAGTTAGCTCTCGCGATAGCAACTGCTAGGGGGTTGAGATCCATCCCATATACGTTGTCAAGGATTTCTTCTAATGAACATCCTCTTTTCTTCAAGACAGATATACCGTTTGTAAGGAATGTTCCTGAGCCGCATGCTGGGTCAAGAATCGAGAAAGACTTCCTCTCATTCTTTGGATCCACGGCTGCTACGGCTTCTGTCAAAGTCAGTTCTGTTAACCATTCCGGAGTATAGTATTCTCCAATCCTGTGTCTGTCGCCTCTCCTGACGATTTCTTGATAAATCTCCTTGAAAATATCTTCATCGACGGCCTCAAGGTCATAGTAGTCCAGAGCATCCGTGATCGTCCCGATCAGAGCCTTTATCTGAGGCCAGAACAATGGATCAAGGACCCAAGAAAAGAAGTCATCCTCTATTATGTTGATTCCCTGCGAATCGAATAATTTGCCGTTCAGGCTGTCTATCGCCGAGGGTGTACCCACTTTTGTTAGGTGCCGAGCAAGAAGAAGTCGCACCAACATCATAAGATAAGTCTGAGCAACAAAAGCTTCCTCAGGAGGCGTGGCACCATACACAAGTTGCATATTCTTTGACCAAAGGTCAAATTTCATGGCATCTTTCATTGTCTTGAACAAGGAAGCTAATTCTCCCACAATTTCCTCGTAAATTGGAGAACCCGGCCCAAACCTCATGTTCAAGTCGTCTGCAGTAGGCACTTTCCTACCGCTGAAAAGAAAAGTGTCCAGAAACATTATCGCTTGTTCGGGTGTTACTTCCTCAAAACTGATTTCGCGAACTTCCTTTGCCTTATCGCGAACTGTGAATACCTTGAACTTTTCCCCATCCGTTACGATGCATTCTGCAACCTTCTGTCCCTTTTTCCTCATTATTGTCGTGTATCGCTCTATTTCCTCCTTGGCAGCATCAAGCTCCTTGGCAAGGTCAATTTTGAACTCCATTATCGTTTGACCAAGACGCAAGTCCATGCGTCCCTTTAAAATCATTAAACCTCCGGACTTGATGTATTGCTCTACATTCGGAACAACCTCATAACTTGTGACACCAAAAACAGATTTCAGAAGTTCTGAGAAGGCAATTAGTTTGCCAGTGTGAGTGTTGGCAGCCTTGGTAGAGTGCAGATAATCCTTAATTTTATCAGCATATGCCATTTTCTGCCGCACAGCTCCTGTAAAATATATGCATGAACAAAATATAAAATATCCTAAAAGACACAAAAAAAAAGGAAATGAAGACAATTCCTATGGAGCCAGAGGTTCATATAATCGAGAAGTATTTCCAGGAAATCCTCTACTGCTTCACAATGACTAATGGTAGATGCAAAGGAAGGAAAAGAAATGGCCAATGCATATGGCGTTCGAGGGACGCCAACTGTCGTCATAAACGCAGAGAAAAAATTGGAGAATCCAGACGACAAAAAGCTACAACAAGAGATCGAGAACGCATTTGCGCTGGTAGTGAAGTCAAATGAAGAAGCTCAGTTCAGTTAAACATGTTTCAGCACCCTTTTACGGCAAGGTAAATGTTGTTTCGGCGCCGTTTAACATTTCTGCGCCACTAAAAAATTCAGCAAAAGTCACGCTATACTACAGAGGCTCAGCTAGCATCCTCTTACTCTATCCTAGTCGCGATCCTAATGCTCTTCCTCTCAAGCGTTAAAAGACTGAGAAAAGTCAAAGGCGAAGGCAACACAA
>Ga0315282_10004657_pt1 | contig 23794 bp, 17 predicted proteins | sample YL17G07_20_MG_FD_203693 | JGI IMG/M metagenome (GOLD analysis project Ga0315282, IMG submission 203693) | Sediment microbial communities from Yellowstone Lake, YNP, Wyoming, USA - YL17G07_20 | ecosystem: Environmental > Aquatic > Freshwater > Lake > Sediment | place: USA: Wyoming | collected... | reverse complement strand
TTCCGGATGAGCGGTCCAAGGTTAAATTCGTTCAAGCGCTGTGGTGCAGACAAGCTATAGCGGGCCAAACCGGAGCCGTTTCGTCCCCCGATCAAACCTTTCGCCTGTGCGATTCCTCGTTCTCTCCCGGTTACAGAGTATCCGGAACCGGCGGGGAGCCGCAGCCAAGAGAGCAACAAGCCCATTCCATCCTGCCGGAGTGTCGGTCATGGCTGCGATTGATGATTCGATGTCAAATTGAACGCGGAGGGCTCACCCTAGACCCAGCATCGATTCGACCAGATGGTCAAGATTGGAATTCAATGACGGCGTGATAGAGTGGGACCAGCTTACAAAACCCTTTTCCCTTTTTTTCTTTTTGTCCGTACTCTTCACCTGCCGTCAGGACTGTCAGAAGTGTACTATGAGTGGTGGACCGAGCGGGGATTTACATCTCTGCTTAGCCAGACAGTCGGATTTCTTCTTCAATAGCGGCATTCCGTGCGTTTGTGGTGCTTGTCGGACCAAACATTTTCTTTCTTTTTCTTTTTGCCTTGTCCCTACATGTTGTCAGAAATGTCAGTAATGTCAGAGAGGGGTGTGCTGAAGTCACTCAGCGCCCCTTCTAGTAGGATGGTATGGGACTTTAAATCAGGTCACTGATGCACGGGATGGAAAGTTATATTACAGGGTACGCTGAAGAGTGAAGGAGATCATGACGAATCAATCATTCTTGAGAATCTCAACAGACTACCAGACTAACCTATCGTTGTTCGGTTCGCTCGATGGCTACCAACAACCTAAGATTATGACAATCGTGTTCTCACAAAAGAAGTTCAAGCGGGCCTATCCCAAGCATGCAAAACAGTTTGAAGGAATACCAGCATTCAGCATCGGTTTGGTCTTTGGGAATACTCCCTTCGGATTGGTCGTTTTCGAAGAGGCAATTGAGGATGTCTTTGACCCCGGTGAGAGGCAATTCATTCTAGCTCATGAGTACACCCATATCATCAAGAACCACTGCCCACTCAAATATCTGGGTAGCGCCGCATCGGATTTCATAAGTGATTGCCTTGTTGAAGTAGACAGCCCTGCAATGAGTCTGATTCTTGGGCTTGCATGGCAACTGATTTGCACATGTGTAAGTGCGAGGTTCACGAGTGAGTCTGAGATAGAGGCGGACACACATGCTCTGCAATTGACTGGCAATAGGGCGATTGCTTTGAAGACCATCGAGAAGTTGGTCCAAGAATTCGCAGATGGAGACTCGAATAGACCATGCCATTTCGTCTTAATGGGAAAGCAGATGATTCCAGTTCTAACCTTTCAACAAAGGTTGGATGTCCTTCGGGTCTTTCCATTACCAGGATATCAGGAATTCCGGCCAAATTATTAAGGATATTTCGCTTTCCTAGCGCAGAAGAGGCGATACTGCGATGGAAGCCAGAGATTCTATGTCATGGACGGGATTGCGGTCCACGATTTTGACTGGATAGAGGACGAAAATGCCCTAGTTGGGGAAGATTGTCGCGGAGGATCTGAGATATGAGCTGAAACACCTTACCCTCGATTCTTTTGAAAAACCAATTACGATTTGTCATTCTTTCTTAGACCCAAGCACTTCAGACTTCTAACCGGATTCGAAGATTCTTCAATTTCCTGTCTAATATTCTCCGCCGGTTTGATGTCTCCAATTCTTAAACGCATATACTTGTAAAACATATTATCAAGCGTAATCAGCAAAAAGCATATCGTAATGATTTGAAATTTCAGATACCTTATCTGATCTTTTGTTATTCTAAGTCTTCTTCCTTTTCGAGGATGGATGTTTAGAATTACTGATTCTTCTCCTATGATAAAATCCCTGTGGTTTATCCAATTTCTTAGATCCTCTATCGATATGCCAGTTTTTTCAATAGAAGTCAAATCACTGATTAGCTCTTCTAATGCGGTTTTTTCCTTAGCTGGCAGGTTCGCCGACCCAAATTTCACTGTCCATTTCTTCAATTCGTTGACTGCAAATCCGATTGAGCCAAATTCTTCGCTATCTTTCAATTGTGAACAATGATATTTCATTTTCTCACCTATCGACCTTTGAGCCACCCAATTCATTCTGAGCAGAAGCGGTCTGATGACATACTCAATGTCGTGGGAGATTAGGAGCAGTTCCAATAGCGAGGTATCTTCCTTGAGGATTCCCGTTTCTAGAGTGTGTTCATCTCTTACTCCTTCCAAGAAAATACCACTGATCAATTTGTGGGCTTCAAGGTTTGGCTTTACTGTTTCAATGCTAAGAGCTTCAAGATAATCGCTATTCCCATTCATTGCATTTTTCACATCTGCTATATCTGAATCACTGAGTTGAGTAAAGCATTGAATAATCAAACGGGCCCAACATTTCACCAAATGAATGCGATCGCTATTCCATTTATGATAGAAAGGCTTCTGACTGGTCAGTTGCATCATTAGATTCATGTCGTATAGACCAGCAGCAGACAGTTCTATCAATTCCGACTGTGAATCAGCCATCCAACTTCCATTATCACTATTACGATTGAGGATATTTAGACTTAGTTTGTGCTGAGAGTCCGAGAAAATTCGGAATGGTGTGACCGACTAGAAAAACCTTGCGGCAAGGTCTTGGGCCATTTCGACAAAGCAATTCTTTGTACAAAGAGTTGAGTCAGCATTGTAATCTCGGTGATCTCGACAGTCGATTCTTTTTGTTCAGGAAGAAGAAAAGAATCGATCTTGTTCAATTCCATTCGAAAACGGACAATCTGAACGACCAGCATCTATAGAAGAATCGGTCAAAATGAGAACATGCCCAATTTGTCCCTTTTCTCCAGACCGACTAGCATTGAATACAGACGCTCTTTGCAGTCCTATGTACAATCATGAAATAGTCCTCCCGTCAATGTGGCCTTTTGATGGAAGAAAAACGCGTCTTCCTTGTTCAAACGACTGGTCGACAGGCAGTATACCCTTCCGCTAGATTTGAAGACCGGACCTATGCACAAGATCTCTTCAGATATGGAAACTACCGTCATGAATTCTGGGACCAGAGAACTCAAGATCGGTCATTCGGAGATGTTAGAATTGGCGATTTAGTGATTCAGTATTGCGCCAGTGATGTTGTTGAATGCCCGCTTTCGATAAAGTACATTCACGAAGTTGAGGATCTCTGCAGCATACCTGGTGACCAAGTCGATAATGCTGTTGCTCAAGGTAATTACACTACATCTAGAGGAGAGGTCCTTAAGACTGGTAATTTCATCATCAAGTTGAGGATATTTCGGGAACTCAACAACCCCATCCCTCGTTCAACGATATTGGCCTTAGCGAACGAAGGAAAACTCTCAGATAGTATGAAACGCTGTGGCCAGTATGGTTTCAATATCGGTCAAGTTACTATGACCGATTTCAACAAGATAATCGAGTTGGACAATAACCCTGAACCAGGCGAACTCACCTACGATCCGCAGGAGACCCAACTTCGGGATTTCTTTGTTGAAAAGGGTCTTGGAGAGACACTTGGTCAGGCGTATTCGTCTTATGAATTGCTTACGGAGAATGGAGAAACAGTCGGAGTGGAATATGATACTGGCGAGATCGGCAGAATAGATTTACTGTACAAATCTCGAACTGATGGGTCCTACCTAGTGATTGAGCTGAAGAAGGGAAGTGAAACTCCTGACCATGTCGTTGGACAACTTGCTAGATACATGGGATTCGTCAGAAAAAGGATGGCCCAGGGCGCTCAAGTGAACGGGGTCATTGTCTGTAAGACACCAAGTCGTGAATTGATCTATTCTTGCGAGGAACTTGGATGCACACTATTCACATTCAATTGGCGAGTTGAGATTTCCAGAGTGCCACTTGCATAATTGTCTCCAGGCACTCGTAGTCGAACTACCCGGCACACAATGTTGAACTGGCAAAGCGAGTTATCAGTTATTGGAGTTATCGACTATTGCAGGGGTGGGCCCGGCAGTGATCAAATGCCATGAGCAGGTGCCTATCGCTCAACGGTGCCAAGCCCGTCGGGTTGTGCTCGTACCCAGGATGGAACCGTTTTGTCGGATACTTATGGTGTTTGGTCCAAATATCAGATCTGAAGAAGTAAAAACCTATTAGTCAACCCAGAATCTTATGTTGAGACAGATGCAATGGTAGAACCGCCGATAAAAGAAGTCATCAATCAGATGACGACCGACCTGAGAGAACGGAGAGCGAAAAAGCCCGATCCTGAGAGAATCGCCTTAATCAAAGGGGACCTTCGGACTTCGATTCTGGATATTCGGGCCTCGAGACTCCTTTACAAGGACGGCCTATACTCACTTTCGACCTATCATCTCCAACAGGCTGCCGAAAAGGCAACCAAGGCGTACTTTCTTTTTACTGGGTTCATAACGAAGCAAGATCGAAGAAATATGAGTCATGATCTGGCGAGGGGTCAGCGCTGGTTGTTTGAGAATGCATCAGCCTATGTTGGACTTATTAAGGATATTGGTCCAGAGTTCTCGTTTGATGACAGCGTCATTAAATCACTGGAAAAATCAGAGAACAAGAGAATTGAGTTGGCAACTACAAGTGAACACAACATTAGAGCGTTGATGGATGAGTACGACAGTGCGAAGGTCAAGTATCGAAATCTTGTTGAGCAGATGTTCATTGAGTTTTTTGGGTCAGGCGAATTTCAATCGGCAACTCCAGATGTCGGAGCGTTCATAGACGCTGCGAATGAGATTTCGTTCTTGTTCATCGCTTCTTTGTTGACATTTCCTCATGAGGCTTTCTCAAGATATGCCGATAATGAAAAACTCAATTACAATGATTACACGATGGATATGGGAATCGTGAAGACCACTACCGATCTTCTGATGAGAATAGAGAAAGCCGTGATTGCTCTCGACAAGATCATCGAATGGCCCTGATTGAAGAAATGACATTCTCGCGAACACCAGTATCTCTTGGAAGGAAATTTCAAAATGTCTCTCGCTACTTCGACCCAGGCCACTGCCGAGATTGTGCGTTTCTCAGATAATCCCATTCAGAGCGCTTCATGGGACGATCGGTCCCCCTTCGTCTGATGTAGAAAACTCCATTGTCTCTATGTTGGTACGGAGGATTCACTCCCTGGGGGACATGAATTGCAAGTATGTCCTTTCCGCCGATACTTATGGTTTCGAATCTCACATCAACAGGCGGATCGCACTTGTTTTCGATCCATTCTTCTATCTTTGGCCTTTCCTTCTCGGGCTGAATCCCGACAACTGAAGCGTTGTCCGTTACTCCCAAGAGTATGGTCCCTCCAAGATGGTTTGCAAATGCCACTACGCTTTGAATGAGTAGAAAGCCACCATCTGCAACCTCTTGTTTGAACTCGAGTTGTTCATATTCACCAGCCCCAATGAGTTGTTCTATCCTTCTTTCAGAAGATGAGAATCTTACCTCAGGGGGCAAATCTGACCAAGTAAGGTATACCTGCGCCCAGTCTATAATTTTCTGAGTCTCGGAATCTAGAAGGAAGAAGTGGAATTGATCCGGAGTTTTCTCGATTTGAATGCTGTAAGGATTATCAATAAGACTGACCTCAGCCTCGACCGTGTCAAGAGCGGCTTTAGCGATAGTCTCACTGCTTTTGACCGAACCATACTCAACATTGACATTGATCTCATTGTCGCCTATGACAATATTCTCGACCCGGGCTCTGTAATCTGGCAAAGAGACCAGGAGAGTATTTTGTTGCATCTGATTATAATCATAGCCGACCCATTCACTCACAGTTATTTTGGGGTCGATTACCAACGGCAGATCACGACCTAATATCGGTCCAATTGGGATAACAGCGTTTGGATTCTTGTTGTAGATGGCAAATTGGTACGACGGCCATAAGGAGAATCTCTGAGAACCAACTGGATTTGGGACCACACCTTTTGTTCTGCTCCAGGAAGGTTCCTTAAGTCCTGACCTGAATGCTTCAAAACTATAGCCTTCTGGTAGATTTCCATTTACAATCTGCTCTACAAATCTCCAAGCATCCTCGACTGATATTCTTCTCTTGATAAGAGAGAACCCGTTGTAATCTAAGAGTATTGGTGATTCTTCCCCTTGCGATTCGACCTTCCGGTTGAACTGCAGACTTCCAACGAGCATTAATGTTCTGTTGTCCTGTTCCACAGTGACCAGTGACAATGTCGCACTGCCATAACTCTGCTGCCGTGCCTCAAAGATGCTCTTCAAACCCATTATATCCTCCATATACTCGCCTTCCACATACATATCAGAGGTCGAATCTAAAACCATTGCATTAAATATCCGTTTCATGCGCTAGCCGAGAACGGACATAGCCAGCATGGATAAGTGCATCAACACGACTGGAATTGTGTCGCTTCTGTCGATTCCTTGGATTGATTCTCATGCGTACCAAGGGACTGCAGCCGCCATATTGATGGGCTCGTTCGTGTCGCGTAATCATAGATAGCCTTTACTCAATGCATCGGTCGGGGGTAGGGGTGTGTTAGGTTCTCTCAGGCCAGCCACCCCAAACTCGACAGCAACCTTGTGCAGACCCAAGCGCTTGGGTCTCCACTAGGTTTAGTAAGATCTAGTAGGACCAGCATGAGGAAACCTAACACTCCCCACGAGTGTTGAGATAATCCGAAGCCTTTGCGATTGCCGCAGAATGAAGAACACCTTGTTTTGGTGTTTCAATTCCGTCCAGCATGCCAGGAACTCAATGAGAAAGACAGACAACGCACAATAGATTGCAAATACTTAATCTAGGATCGTTCAGCTGGCAAAGCGGTTTGTCCACAATTCCGTAGAAGACGAACATCCCCATTCTTTCCTAAGGAATAGCGCCAGGACATCAACCGAGATTGTCTGTGCATAGCAATTAATAACAACATGCGCCCATATATTGGATTCAATGATGGATGTAATTCGAGAGGATTTGTTCGTTGCAATTGCTGCTATTGAAGCGGACAACTTCGAGCTGGTAAACATAATAGGCAACCGGATTTCAACCGATGCTATGATCATCGGAAAAGAAGATCTCGTAATGCTTGGGTTATTGGTAAAGGAGGTCCACGGAGAACTTAGTGCCATTAAGGGCTTGAATCCAAGCAAGTTGAAGGAAGGTAAGCAAGAGGCAGCGAGGTTCTTAAGAGAATCGCAGTCCGCACTAAAGGGAAATCAGACGGTTATGGATCTCTGGCATATGTACCACGCCTATGAGAACTCCATAAGATGTTATCTCGTTCCAGCAATCGAATCTCAAATCTATAAGAGCAGACCTGAGTACACAAGCAAGACGAGGAATTTCCTTGTGGACTATCTTAGGCAGAACAGGGAGCAATTCCTGAGAGGAAACTACAACTTGTTTGATGGCATAGTTACCGAGATGGCGAAACAGATAAACCTATATGGGTTTGGCATTGAGGACCTGGCTTTCTATCTCACAATGAAGGCTTTCTACAACTACTATCTCTACTTCCGAATTGACTATCAGAGTTCATCCGGTGAATACAAAGACGAGAGAGAACGACAAGCACTCTCTTTTCTCGATGGAGTTCTTGAAATATTCACGGGGGAAAAAGCAAAGGATGAAATATGCGTGGAATCTGCTAAAATCATAAATGGTCTAGTCGTTCAATGGAGAAAGTACTTCCTCGAGCTTGGCGAAATCATCTTCAGAGTCGGGGAGAGAAGGTCAGAACTCCCACCGGAGCTACGAGGGAAGATTGAACAGCTACTCGCCGAGGGGCTGGAGAGGGAGATAGCAAAAGGCAAACATGATTGAAGGATTCCTATGACGCCTTTTCAAGGAGCGTTGAGAGATGCATTGTCTGCATTTCCTGAGGCAAACGCCAAGGAACTCGCATCTGTAATCCTGAATCAGATTGTAAGGGATCTTGATGACATGGCTACAGGTGCCCTGCGAAAGGTCAGTCTCCCAAGCGTCGCCGAGCTAAAACGCCAAGAATTACAGCAGAAAAGAGTCAAGCAGAAATACCGTATGTCCTGGGAAGAGATGTCTAGAAAAACGGAATTTGTAAATCTTCTCAGTCTCATCAAGTTAAGAGAAGAGAAGTCGGCTCTCGATTCTGGACACACTTTTGTCCATGATGGATTCAAAATGAGTAACAGCCTTCACTTCCCCAATCCGCCTTCTTCGCATGCCGATAGAGGCATGCTGAAGGTTTCTTCTTCGCGTGATTTTCTGAGAACTATGGAACAGATTGATGAAACTGGCTCAGAGCATGTTGAGAAGATGGTCTCTACCAGTCCGGAAAGTGTGATTGAATCCAGAAAGCTTGAGCAGAAGATCGAAGAAGTCGAGAGAATCGCTGGAGAAATCGTTGGTGATAACCTTAAGGAAATAAAGCGCGTGCACGATGACGATTTGGGGTTTGCGATCGAGGTCAAGGTGAATCAAACAGACTCTGAGGCGTTTGATACTTGGTTTTCTATTCTAAAAAGAAGGGACGCTACAGGGACGACAATTCCTGTGGTCGTTACCTGGACCGGAGGTAGCGTTCTGTCTGAGAAGGATTTTGTCCATAAAGCGGTTGAAGTCATGATCAGATCCGGTTTGGGACCCAAGAGAAGTGACAGATTTGACTCCGTGAGCGAACTTGAAGAAGAGTGGGGATGATGTTCTACATAGACACTAATGTCATCCTATCATACACCTTCACCAACGAAGCAAATCATCTGTCAGCCGTAAATGCGATAAATGGCATAAAGAGCAAAGGTAAATTTTATATATCTTCGCTTGTCGTCTCGGAATTGTATTGTAATATTGTAAGGAACATCAGCAAGTATGCCCTTCCGTACAGCGGATTTAGAAATCTTGCAGTAGAGGTCAAAGCTAGAATAATCATTGAGTACGCTATGAGAACCATTGGCATTGATCTACAACCAGATGATGGCATGCTTGAGAGGCTGTGGTTAGGGGAAATGGCTTTCTGGGCGTTTTCTGATTCAATTGACCTTGATGCAGAAATCGGTCTTAGAACTGGAGACGCAATTCATCTTGCTTATGCAAACAAGTTGAAGAAGAACGGTCTCGTGCAATACATAGTCAGTCTGGACAAAGACTTTGGCAACAAGCGAAATGAAATAAGAATGAAGACTGGAATTGAGATACTCCCTAATACCGCCTAGCAAATCCTGGAATTTGTGATACGGTGTTATTCTACAAACGAGACGGGAGAAGCGGTCTCTTCGGAGACACAGGCACAATCAATGCCCAATTTGTTTCGTTTCTCAATGCTCATGATACGGACCATGCCGTCATATCGGTGGAGATCGTCACGGTTCTGCCCATGTCAATATGGTACGCCCGAACAAGGTTAGACTCAAATCCCCAAGATAATCTCATGCTAGGGATGCAAGGGAAATCTGGCGATTGATTCCGATGACTTGAAATGTCTACAGACCACTAATACTCAGCAGTTGTGTGGAATTCTGATCAGGCAGACCATGAAAGCTAACAAAGATGTGATAGGCGAAGACGCCTTTGGGTTTCAAGATTTGGTGGTCACTGAATGACCCAACTTTCACTCGCTGCCGTCAACAACAAGAACTTGTTCTCGAACCACTTCCTCGAGAACCTGCTCAAATCCATGCCCGAGTGGTCTGAGAAGGATCACATCGAGCCATTTCAGCATATGCTCGACCTTTATGAAAAGGAGAAAGCTTGGTTGCTCCCCTCTATGAAAGAAGCAGAGCTTGAAGAACGATTCTTTCGTCCCATTCTTAAGCTCCTCGGATTCACTATCAAACCTCAGCCAACGCTCGAAGAATCCAAGGATTTCCCTGATTATGCTCTATTCAAAGACAGGGATGATTTGGACAAGGCTAACAGAGTCGGACTGGCGTTGTATGATAATGCATTGGCGATATGCGAGGTGAAACGGTGGGAGATTGAGCTGGATAGATTCGGTCGTGGTCACCGCGATAAGAGTCGTAATCCAAGCTTCCAGATATGGCTTTACTTGAAGGAAACGAAGCCTAGGTGGGGAATACTGACAAACGGTAGGAGGTGGCGACTTCATCACAAAGAGATGCCTTTGGATACTTTCTACGAAGTCGATGTAGTAGATTTATTGGAAACAGGAGATATTGAAGGGTTCAGATACTTCTATTACTTCTTCAGGAAAGACGCATTCCTGGAGCGCCTGGGCAGGGTTCCATTTCTTGACCAGGTGATGAAAGGCTCAAGGGATTATGCCCAGAGTATTGGCAAGAATCTCAAAGAGAATGTCTATAGAGCTATCACGATCTTGGCGCAGGGTTTCTTCGACAGAAAAGACAATGCCCTAGATCCATCGCGGGAAGAGAACCTTCAGCTAGTCCAGCATAACTCAATGAGACTACTCTACAGAATGTTATTCATACTCTATGCCGAGGACAAAGGTCTCCTGAGTGAACCATCATATATCAGTTCGCAATACAGCTTTAACAGACTCAAGCGAGAGATCGCTGACAGAAAGGACAAGAACCAGACCGTTCTGGAGACGGGTACTTCCTACTGGGCTAGACTAAAAGACCTTTTTGGGCTCATAAACAGGGGAAGCGAGGGGTCGGGAATACCACGAAACCAATTCTTTGTTCCCCCTTACAATGGTGGTCTCTTTGATGTCGATAAGAACAAGTTTCTAGAAGAGAAGATCGTTGGCGACCGAACCCTTGTCGATGTCATCGACATGTTGGCAAGAGCAAGGGACGATAGGGGAAGCCTCGTGTTTGTGGATTATTCCACTCTGGAAATACGGCACTTGGGCAGCATCTACGAAGGTCTTCTCGAATATAGGATTAGGTACGCGGACAAAAGAATGGTAGCGGTTGGTGATAAGCTTCAATGGATGTGCTATGATGGCTATCATGCCAAGGTCCAAGGTAGCAAGACTTTTGAAGACTTCTCCGAGGACAATCGTGCAGAGACATGCACTGTATATTTGGAAACCGACAAGGGAGAAAAGAAGTCAACAGGGTCGTACTATACTCCAGAGTACATCGTGAAGTACATCGTTGATAGAACAGTTGGTCGTGTGGTTGAGAGAAAGTGGACAGAAGCTGCTGATAATGGGCGTCTTTTGAAAAACGCAACTCTGTCGATAAAGATCCTGGACCCTGCAATGGGATCTGGACATTTTCTCGTAGGCGCAATCGAATACCTTTCCGCGAAACTTATAGAAGCTGTCAAGAAGGATGTCGAAGAAGGGCGCATAACAGAAGAAGAAGCAATCAACTACACTCTGGACTGGGCAAAGAGGGAGGTCGTATCTCGCTGTATATATGGAGTGGACTTGAATGAGCTAGCGGTCGAGCTTGCGAAGGTGGGTCTTTGGCTCACCACGATCAGCAAAGAAAAGCCACTTAGTTTCCTGGACCACAGACTCAAGAACGGCAACAGTCTCATGGGTGCGAGACTGGTGGATTTAAAAGACTTCCCCGACCTTAAATCAGAAAAGATGCGTGGCACAAGGAGTATGCCGAGTTTCATCTCTCAAATATTCATTGACAGGCTTATTGGGAAGATAAAGGAGCTTGAATCGGTAGGTGATAACCGAATTGAAGACATCAAGAAGAAGGAGCAGATTTTTGGCGAATTCAAGCACCTTTCAGAGTACGAAAAAACCAAAGCAATAGCCGATGTCTACACTTCTCTCTTCTTCAGCAATGTCATCCCGCCGACCGAGAGAAGGGGACCCAAGGACACATACTACGACCTGATCTATTCTTTGGATTATCCGAGGAACTGGGACCCATTGACTAGAACGAGATGGTTTGAAGAAGCGATAAGAATCGCTCAAGAAAAGAGATTCTTTCACTGGGAACTCGAATTCCCCGAAGTCTTTCTTGAAAATACAGGTGGCGAAGAGAATGGTTTTGATGCAGTGATTGGAAATCCACCATATGTCAGAATATATCGTGGGCAGATAGCGGAAGAGGACATACGATATTTCTCTTTGAATTTCGCGTCCGCGCACATGAAGTTCGATCTCTATGTCCTTTTCATGGAGCTCGGAATAAAGCTTCTGAAGCGTGATGGACTATTCAGCATGATTGTGCCAGACAAGTGGATGAACTCCCCCTACGGAAAACCGATCAGGAGAAAGATTCTCGGTCTGTCGCTTGAGGAGATTGCGGACCTTCGGGGAATGAAGGTATTTGAGGAAGCAACGGTTGACAATGTAGTTCCCGTGGTGATGAACAGAAGCGCTGAGGTCAAGAACCGCTTCTCTGTCGTTCGGTTGAATCCGACAGAATCTAACGGGATTTCAATCGGACATCTTCGCGATCTTTCATCATCAGATATGTTGCTTATGCCAGATTCGCAATTAAGACTGGAAATCAATGACGAGAAGGCTGTCCTGATATCCAAGATACGGGATTCTTCGATTCCACTGAGGAAAGTATGCTATTTGAATTGGGGTTTGCGGACTGGGACCGCTGAGAAGACCAGGGATATGATTTCGCAGACCCCGCAAGGTCCTCGATGGAGGTTGCTCATCAGAGGTGAAGACATAAAGGATCGGTACAGGATGGAAATCCCCGACAGATACATCGACTACGACCCGTCGAGACTCTATAATCCGATGTTTCCGGAATTTTTCGAGGGGGAGAAACTGGTTTGGAGAAAAATCAGTGGAAATCGTGGTTTGATGGGGGTACTGGACGAGAGCGGCGCATATGCCTTCTCGACTTTGATTGTTGCTGTAAATCACTTCCAATTGAGTGGCGTGAAGAGGGTAGGCGTCTCTGACCCAACCCCCGAATCAATGCAATACAAGGATCTGGGTTATATCCTGGCATTAGCCAACTCTAAATTGATGAAATGGTACTATGAGATGATGCTTTCTGACCAGTTGTGCGTCGTGCCAAACCACATCAACGAGTTACCAATACCAAGAATAAGTTTCCAGGATCCTCATATCTCAAAGCATCTAGAAAATCTGAAGTCACTTTATGTCTCGTACTTGGGAGCTGGTGATCTGGCGAAGCTATCTGAGTTCCTTTGGTCCGAAGACTATGAGAATGTTCGGAAATCGGTGATAGTCCATGATTTCCTGAGTTTTGTTTCCAGGGAAATGATGAGGTGGAACAATGCAAGTCTGAAACTCATCAAAGATTTCGCCTCTTGGTTTTTATCGCCTGCTGGATTGGGCATTGAATCCCTTCAACTAGAAGACATACAGAAAGTCAAAGAAATAGTTGAAACCCGAACCGGTGACGCAGAGGCGGTCAGGAAAGAATTTGCGAGCTATCTGAAGAAGAAAAAGGTGTCGTTAAGCCCTTCGCAATTAGCCAAACTCAACGGGGAGCTGATGAATGTCTTGAGCGAGCTTGCAGAAATCAATAGGAGACTATCGCGTTCGGATGCCCTGATAGATCTACTTGTGTATCGGCTACTGGATCTCAATTTAAGAGAAATCTCGATAATTGAGAACATGGAAGAAGATGCGGTTCGCGAGAAATATCATCTTATCAAACGGGCGAATTGACAAAGCGAACTCTATGATTGAGGCGGTTTCTTCAATTGTGTTTATATGGAGATGAGAAGGTCCATGACAGAAGGTAGTATGGAAAAGAGCGTCATGCTCTGGAAGCCTGTAAGTTACGAGGACGCAAGATTCATCTGCAGGATGACTTTTGTCGCTTTCATCGCAACCCTATTTGTGGGGTTGGTTTTCACACAAATCTACGGCAGTGGACTTGAGAGCGTGTTCTATTTGGCGGGCGGGGTTTTTCTGGGGATCTCAGAAGTCATGTATTGGGTATACAAAGGTCTACAGAGAAGATGAGGGCTCAACGATAGGCGAAGGCAGGGGTTGGAATATGTCTCGTCGCATCTCAGGTCCTTTTTTCAATGCCAGTCGGTCTGTAGAAAAGGGACAAATTCGGCATGTTCTCATTTTCTCCGATTTCTCCTAACACGCTGGTCATTCAGATTGTCCGTTTTCGAATGAATCACGGACAAGGACAGAACGCGCAGAATCGACAAGATCCCGTATCTTCGGGATTGTCACGACATGCTGGTTGTCCTTGTATGGCTTTTCGCATGAAGAGTGCCCAAGATGGCAATATTCAATATGGTCCAAGGTTCTAGAACGGTCGGGGAAGAGGATGTAGGAGACGGACTGGATAAGGTCTCATGAAGATTTCGCACATATCTTGGTTCGACAATAGCGGTATTCCGCTTATGAATGTCCCGTACACAAACGAGTACTGTCATAGTCCCACAATGGTCTGCTTCTATGGGCATGGAGTGTTCGAGAGATACTCAGTCTCTGGACGGGCAAGATTTGAAAACGAGTTTCTCAGACAAGCAGACTGGCTAGTCGAGAACATCAAGGTGAGATCAGGTGGTTTCGGCGTTTGGGAGCACAATTACAGTGTTCCATGGTACGATTTCAAGCCGCCTTTTGTTAGCGCTCTCACTCAAGGAAATGCGATATCCTTGCTGTCGAAAGCGTATGAGGTCACTGGCAGATTGCGCTACATTGAAATTGCCGAATTGGCTTCCCGCGCGTTCGAAATGCAGATCGAGGATGGCGGAATTGGATTCGTAGATGAGAAAGGGGATTTGTGGTTGGAAGAGATGGCGATCCTCCCACCTCCACATATACTGAACGGATTCGTCCAAGCGCTGTCTTGCCTACACGACTTCTATGATTTGACCAAGGATTCAGGCGTTCTGGACCTCTAGGAAGAAGGGGTCAAGACCCTTAGAAGGAATATTGAGAGATATGATACTGGATATTGGTCCCTGTATGAACTGCGTCGCGATCTTCCAGCCCCCAAGTCCTATCATAGTTCACACATTCAGCAACTTGAAAGGTTGCATGAATTGACTGGTTATGATTGCTTCAGAAATGTCAGCAATAGATGGAAGGAGTATTCGGCCAGAACAGCGAACCATTTAAGATCTAGACTGAAGAGATTTGAAATTCACTTGGAGAACCATGGACTAGTGGACGGATTCCGTACATATTGCCTCAATCAAGCATGGAAGCATAGAAGCAAGAAGTTCTGGAAAGACATCAGGTCTCTTGATTGAGAATCGTTTTGCATTTCGCTTCTGATGGTTCTGACTGCAACGGCGCGAAGATCCGAATAGGAAGAAGAAGGCAAACGAGTTTCGTCTCTCGAAAGGACGGATTTCGCATCTTCTATTTGACTGGTATAGAATTGAATTTGTCCCGCTGAGCGCGGCTTCGACATCCTACATCAGATTCCAAGAATGGCCTTGGTAATCGCCTCTTCAACGATTCTGTCACAGTCAGGATCGGCAAAGTCTTGGAGTCCTGCTTCAAATACTGCGACAGAGAAATCATATGCAGTTCTCCTGCAGAAATCTACTGTAATCTGGATATTCTCGTATTTCATCTTCTTCTCAAAGATCTGAACAAGCAGATTCGACAGTTTTGAGGTAGAGATATTTCCTCTCTCAGATACGTCCAGGAAGTATTTTCTCTGCCTTCCCAGAGCCTTGTAATAAAACCGCGTTTTCTTCGGCAGCTTGTCGGTATGCTGAAAAAGGAAATTAACTGGATGTTCGTTCCCTTTCTTGACGAGAACCCTCTGCTTTGGTATATTCACTATGTTAGTTCCTGACAAGAAATCAGCGGACGAAATTATGATCTGCTCCCAACCTTTTATGACGCTTTCGTGCCTCTCCCCTAACAGATCAACGCACGATTCCGCTGAGAAAGCCCTAGCAGCAATCATTGAAAAAACCAGGATCTTCTCAAGGTCATTCAATCTTGCGTCTACATATCTGTTGTCGAATTTCTTCTGCTGGAAGTAATCAACCAGTTGATGTTCACTCAGTAAGCCCTTCTCTTTTTCAATTTCCCAAAGTCCTCTCGCCGTGATTAGGTATGTGCTCTCAACAACACCATCTTGAATGTATCCTTTGTCTTTCAGATCCTGCAAAACAAGGTGTGGGATCTCAGAACTCCTAACCGCGGCATCATTTAGAATCCTCAGCACTGGGTTGTTATCCTTCCTGATCAGAGTGAGAAAGACCGAGTCATTCTCAAGCTTCTCTGTCATAGTTTTCCTTAGCTTCGCGTAAAGGGCCTCCAAGTGGGGAAGATTGTCATTTTCCATGTGATCATCTACCGACTCGAATATTCTAAGCCGTGAGCCTCTTATCCTCTGACACTTGCGCAACCGTGGATGTCAGTATTTCTTCTATGTCCTCAGCAATGAGCTTCAGATCCTCTGACACCTTCATGATTATGCATGCCAACAATCTTCCTTCCTTGTACAATGACATTATCTTCTCAAAAACTGGTCTCAGTGTGTTCATCGAGATCATACCGACCTCATCCACAAGGACTATCATTTTCCTCTTGTCCTCAGTATTGAGAAGATTGAGGATATACGCACATTGGCTTTGGCCTGTGCTGACGTATTCCAAGCTTATCCTTTTGCCACCTTTGAAAGATATCATATTTCTGATGAGATCAATTGACTCAGTCTCCAGTACCGAATCTTGATACTTCATAGAGGAGATTCTTCTCCCCAGATAGCTCGATACCGCGCCATGGTATTTCTTGTTAGATTCGGATTCAATATCAATTGGCTTTTTTTCCGAAATCGCCTCGAGATAGTTCTTCAACCCGCCATTCAGTGTATCATCGACACTTCTCGTAATTGTCAATACTCGCCTAATGTCAGGGAGTCTATCCTGATATTTGTGTGGTTTAGCTTCCTCGATCTCTGTGATTTTGGCGTCCAGTATAGAAATCAGTTTCTCAATTCCGGCCTTCTCGTCGAAATCATCCGTGCATTTTTTATCCAATTCCTCGATTTTTCTAATGAGAGCTTTCTCGCTAAGATATTTATCGTCCGCGATTTCCTCACTGCCTTCCATTTCTTTGTAGCGTCTGAAGCTCTCTTCTGGATCGATGTGATTTTCGATGAGTTTTGAGTGGTAGAAACTCTTCTTTCCATCATATTCCTTGGATTCCTTGTTGATATCCACGATGTACTGGTTCAATTGGATAAGCGCTTGTCGTTCCGTTGGGATATCCTTTGAGTCTGCTTCTTTTGCTCTTTCCAGAGCCTGATTTGCGTAGATTATTGCATTTTCGAGAAGACCTACTGATTCTATGGCTTTCTTAACGTCCTTGAGGTGTTTAAGAAAGATTTCGTTCTTGGCATTGGCTTCCCTGAGCAACTGCACAAACTCAGATACCGTCCTTTCTACCCCGGGGATCCGAATGCTAGAACTAACGTACCTTTCCAGAATATTGATCAGATCAGAATATACTCGGGCCTCTTCCAAATTCTGAGTTTTTTCATTCTCCTCCTTTTCAATATTGCCAAGGACTTCCTTTGCCGAATAGATAGCGTCCATCGTCTCACTAGAGAATCCAAACCGTTCAAAAGATGCCTCGATATCTATCGATTTCACGTCCTTGAGAACTCCCGATCGCTTTCCCGCTAATGCATCGACCAAATCATCAACGGCTTTGCTCTTTGAATCGGACAACTCTCTCTTCTTTGTTTCGAGCGTCATTTCGGACTTGCTTCTTGCCCTTGTTCTTTTCCCCATTCCTTTCACCAGCTGGTCTCTCCGGAGGATCAGCTGTTCTTTGGTCCCTATGCGATCTCTGAATTTGCTATCGTATTCGTGATAGAACTTACAGCTTGCAAACACCCATAGGGTATCAATCCGCTTTTTTTCCTTTTCCAGTATTCCCTCCAATGAAGCCAGCCTTCTTTTCGCCTCCTGTTTCTGATTCCCCAATCCAACAAGTTTCTCTGGATCGGAGGATCTTTCGATGTCTTTCATTGTTTCTAGAACGTAATCCCTGAACGATCGGATACTTTGGCCATACCTTTTCTGCAAATCGAGAATATCATTTATGCTCGTTTTGAGTCTGTCAAATGTCTGGTCTGGGACGTCATATATTAGATTGTAATCCTTTTCAAAAACCTCCTTACATATAGTGTCCTGACTGGATCCTCTTTGCTCGATAACCTCAAATGTGCGCTTTCCAGCGGCGACCTTTTTGGAGATCAGCTTGATATCGAGGTCTTTTCTTGATATTTCTAGGTCAAAAGTCAGATCTTGATCATCTAGGATTTTCATTTTCTTGCTCAGACTCGGTAGTATTCGGTCATTGCTCAACCCAAACAACCCATATGCGATAATGTTGAGTATGGTGCTCTTCCCGAGAGAATTGTCCCCCCTTATGATCGTGTGATTTGCCAATGGCGCATCCAACGGATTCTTGAAATAAACGACTTCATCTCTTTCATCCCTCGATAGGTCATACTTGATATGAATCATTCTGCTCACCCAGCCTGTCAAGCAATAATGACAGAATTTCATCGTTCGGACAATTTCCCACAATAAGAGAGACGAGTAACTGACAGTTCTCACTCTCGACTATCTTCGTCAGAAGCTCTTCCACAACAGATGAGTCCTTCAAGATTATACCCCCACACCTGCGAGAGCAAGCGGGAACTTGATTGCTTTTACCTGAGACATTTCGTGTATCGCTGCAATTGCATAACCCTTTCTTAACATTTCGAGTTCCTCATCTGACACTTTGAATCCAGCAATCCTAGTTGAGGCCTGGTCAGACTTGAAGAATATCTTTGTGTTCACAACACTAGCAAGACCTTGAGGCATGTCCGAGGGGTTCTGAGATGAGAATACTACTCCGATATGCTGACTTCGTCCAGTGCGACAAATAGTGTCTAGCTCACCGAGGGCTTCCATTGAGCTAGAGTCGCCATAGAACTTGTGGACTTCGTCAATGACTATGAGGATAGGGACATCTATTATCCCACTTCTCCTCGCCTCCACAATCTTATGGAGGATGTCTCTCAAAAGGATCGATCCAAACTGGACTGCGTTGTTAGCCGTAACATCGATTACTGACATCTTGCCTGGGGAGAGTATGTCCGTGACCTCGAGTGATCTCGCATCTTTGTTATCAAAGAATACTGCTGCGTTACTCAGGCTTCTCTTGATGTTATGATACGTGGAAGGATGCAGGGTTGTTGAAAGCATATCTCCTCTCTGGTTCATCGTGGTGAATGTTCTTTGAGTGTCCTCAGCTCGGTTAAAATTATCCACGAAGTCATTGAAAGAATAAGGCTCCCCGTTGTCTTCCACTGTGTGGAGCCAGTATCTAAATATATCAGGCAAGCTCAACGCCCCCACGTCCGAGATGTTCTGTAGAAGTCCGACAAGGGAATCTGGATCTATTTTCTTCACATCCAGTGTTATCGGTATGCAGGCTGACAAATTGACGCCAGACCTAGCGTCTATTCGAGAGGTTGCTGGGTAGTAAACCACGAAATTCCTGACGCCATGCGGGCTCACCTTAATGCTGGCCCACTCACTCCTCACCGCAGCATCTTCCGCCATGCTAGGTCTATCCATCTTAAGGAAGTCGAACTCTTTTACGTTTATGAGAAGGGCAGCCCCCTTCATCTCTTCAGTGAAATACTGAGCCAGATACTTGTTTGCTACCGTTTTTCCGCTCCCCGTTTTTCCACAAATGAGAATCTGGTGATAGAACATCTCCTCGTTCAAACGCACAGTAATAGGATTTCCGTCCCCGTCACGGAGGAGTTGATTCTGACAAGATTGAATTGTTGCCAGGAAGACCTGAGGGCCTTTTTGCGGCGACCCGAGTGCGTGATTGATTTCCTCCTGGGTAGATCTCCTTGCTTTTGTTTGTGGTCTTATGTAATTGAGCAAACCATCCTCACGACCTGAAAAATCACCAAGTCTTGTTGCGAGGATTATATTCTGGCATCTCTGCTCTTGCTCGAGGGTTCCTAAATCCATGTCAATAACAAGAGGAGTGGGATTATACCGCTCGATCTGATGGCTTTCGTCGACTCTGAGGATCGTTTTGAATCCATTGTCATCTATGGTCAGATAGGACCCCTTTGGCAATATCCCATCGACTTGTTTTCCCGATACCAGCTTGACTTTGCCTTTCTCTTCACCAATTACTATCCATGTCATGCAATCACCATGGGAATCTGACTTGGTCAATCGTCGGGACCAACCCAGTTTCTTTCATTACTGCCTCAAGATCCAGAAGCTTGAGAGTCTCCCTAGCATATCTCTCGGCAATAGCGATTGGTCGAACTTGCGGATTCCTGATATCGCCCTGGAGCAGCAACATATAGTATATCAGATCAGGAACAGACTCGATGATGTCCCTGCAAAGAAACATTGTCTCGCGATGTACTTCAATTCTCTGGGGACTTGAATCGAACGCTTTTAGATAGGTAAAGAACTTGGAATTCTTGGGATCATGGATGTCTGAATATTCAAAGAAATTCGTTCTCTCACCCGGCTTGAGAAACTTATAAGCCCAGTGTAGGTCAGAGTTGTACCTGCCTCTGAGGCTATCTAGATTATCTGTGACCAAATTGCTAGAGCTATTCTTCACAAAAAAAACCGGAATAATCCTTTTGCTCAGGAATTCTTTGATCGCCCTGATCATATAAGTGTAAACGTCTCCTCCTATGAGTGGACCATCGATAAGCAACAAAGATCCAGTTGGTGCATATTTCGTCAGGAATTTGATTTTGTCGAGGATGTGGTCTTTCTGTGACTGCATCTCTGGGTCTGTGGTCTTCCTTATCTTATGACATTTCTCCACAATCGTGTCTGATCTGGTGTAGAAATTAAATGTGAGGAGATTAATTGGCCAGTATGCTGTTGAATCGAGGACGAGAAGAGAATGAGATGTGAGGAACGCGGAACCCTCCAAAGTTGAAAACTTCAATATGGACTCATCATATGCTCCGATTGGAAGATGGTCGGCTATCATCTCCCGACCATTTCTGGGATTCAAGGTCTTGCGCTGAATACCACAATCAGGAACAGCTAGTTTGCCCTGAGGAGGGAATTGAAATGACTCATAATACATGGGGTTGTCGGTGGGAGTACTTGGGAAATTTATCCCAGCATTCTTGAGAGACTCTATCTTCTCGTTGAACTCTGGATCCATTAGCAGCCGATTTACCGCACCCGCAAATGATTCGTCACCCTCGACTTCCAGATATCTTTCCCTCCCCCACTTGCTGGATATTTCCAATACACACTGCAAACCTAAAGATCTTTCTATCAAGTCCAACTAGTTAGTCCAATCCCTAAATACGAGGTCAGAGAATGGTAGGTCAGATGGTACGCATACTTGTGAAATCCAGGATCAAAGATCGCCTAGCTGAGACAACTCTGACACCTCTGACGGTTCTGACGGCAGACGAAGATAGAAATGAAAAAAAGAAAAGGGTTTCGCCGCCTTCAATTCTATTTGATTGAACTCTGATTATTTATGTCTGGACAAGCATGGGTTCGAATCCCGGCAGCCGCACCCCGAAGGCTTCTGTAAGTTCTGACGGACAAGGGATACAGGCGGCAAAGGAAAAATAGAGGAAGAGGTTTCGGCAGACCGCAACTGCACGAAGTGTTGTTATTGACCTCGAATCATGATTTGCTGGCTTGTAATATGGTAAACCCGACCGGACTTCCCATTTCAGACTCCAATCGGCCAAAGTGTAAAATGCAGTTAATTTGAGCCCAACTGTATTTGCAACACGTAATGTCCAGACATTCACTTTGAGAATTCAATTCATCATATTGGAGTCGACCGCTTGATTCAGACCATTACAAATTCACACCATTGATCGAGGAGGTGCCGATTGAGAATATACGATTCGTTTCAGAAAGTCTGAAGGATAAGCACGCTCGTATATGGCCAGATTGGAGTGGAGAACAGCCCTTTTCATGATGTGGATGATTTGGCTCAACAAGCTTATGTCGGTCATTCGCGTTCTTAAAGAATTGGAGGGATGAGCATTGGCAAGAACCAGATTGATCCGATGCGCGCCAGACGACGTGGTACGCCTAGCATTGAAGCAATTCATGAAGGCATATCGTGACGCACCGCTGGACACCTTTCTGCTGATGCCCACCTCAGCAGCATGCGGAAGGGCGGTTGACCTGCTGGTCAAGGAAGGTTTTTCCGTATTTACATCTAGGATCTGCACCCTCGCCGACCTCGCGATCTCGGAATTCGAAAGTCATATGAACAGGATCTTGCTGGATGATCCTTCAGAAGAGATCGTGATTGGAAGGATTTTATCTGACAACCCATCCAAATATCCACTCTTCCAGCGCTCTTTCAAGGACTTGACATCGATCATCCCTGAGTTACTGGCTTTCATCTCGACGATAGACGAATTCATGATTGATCAGACTAGGACCTGGAGTGATAGGCAAGATAAAAGGGCGAGCGAACTTCGTGAGCTATGGTCGGAGTACAAGCGCTACTTGTCTGAATCAGGATTGATCGACACCAGATCCTTTGTTCAGGCCGTAACTGAAGCGATGAAAGAGGGCAAGGGTCTTCATATCAAGCACCTGATCGTTGCAGGCTTCTACGAGCCGAAGCCTCTTGAGACGCATCTTATTTCGAGGCTCATGGAGAGGGCGGATGAGGCGACAGTCGTTCTTCCTCATCCCGAGACTAGGAGTGTCTCTCTGGATGACGGCTCCTGGTTGGCACCAGGAAAAATCGATGACGTTGCGTCCCCCACATTAGTCAGGCTCTTCGATGACGACGAGGTAAAACTTGATAGAGAATTGTCAGTGGCGGAGTTCAAGGATCCTCTCGACGAGGCGCGCCATGTGGCCCAAGAGATAGGTCGTCTGCTACTGGCAGGCGTTGATCCGTCCGCCGTATGCGTGCTATTGCCGCGCCGCAAGGAGATGTACCCGGTCATCGAGTCGGCCTTCCTCGAGTTCCAAACACCCTATGACCTGGCGTTCTCCAAGGACCTTCACGAGTCGATGGCGGTGACGGCCGTCCTCGGCCTTCTTGATGTGGTGTCTTCGGGCTATGGCAGAGAAGAGGTCGTCCGCCTGCTCAAGTCGCCTTACCTCAAGTTCGATATCGATCTTGATGGCAATAAGGAAAGGATCAGCGGGTCACGGCTGGACCGCCTGTCCAGGGAGGCGGGCGTGATTGAGGGCAGGGAGAACTGGAGCAAACAGCTTCTCACATTGGCTGCTTCGATGCGAGAGGAGGCGTCATCCCCTGAGGTCCCGCCGTTCCGCGTCGAAGCCATGAACCGGAAGGCGGAAGAGGCGGAGAGGACCGCAAGACTGCTGGAATCGCTTTTCGAGCGGCTCTCCGGCATCGAAGGCAGGATGAGTGTCCGGGCCAGATGCGGCCGGCTGCGCGGCATCCTGATCGAAGGGAGGTTCTCCGATCACCTCTTCTGCTCCGAGCGTTCCATGGTCTACCGGGACGGCAGAGCCTCGCAGAAGCTGCTCGAGGCTCTCGAATCGATGGAGAAGGCAGAGCATCTTCTCGGGGAAACCAAACAGGCCCTGGACGAGTTCATATCTCAGCTGAGGCTCGTGGCCAGCGCCGGCGGCTTCCGGGACCGCCCGAGGATGGAAGGCGCCGTGCAGATAAGCGGCCTCCGCGCCTCCTATCTCCTGTCCTACGATCATGTGTTCATCGTCGGCATGAACGACGGCGACATCCCTTTCTTAGGCGCGGGGAATGCTTTCATCAGCGAATCAGATGTGCAGGAGCTCGGGCTCTTGACCCGAAAGGACCTGCTGCGCCAGGAGCGCTTCTACTTCCTTTCCTCTCTGCTTTGCGAGAAGAAATCGATCCATCTAAGCAGACCGCTGGCAGTAGACGGCAAGCCCAAGGTGGCAAGCTGCTTCCTGGAGGACATCCAGCGCAAGCTGAGACCTGAAAGGTGGGGGCAGGACGAGGTCATTGGG
>Ga0315282_10004656_pt1 | contig 23795 bp, 23 predicted proteins | sample YL17G07_20_MG_FD_203693 | JGI IMG/M metagenome (GOLD analysis project Ga0315282, IMG submission 203693) | Sediment microbial communities from Yellowstone Lake, YNP, Wyoming, USA - YL17G07_20 | ecosystem: Environmental > Aquatic > Freshwater > Lake > Sediment | place: USA: Wyoming | collected... | reverse complement strand
AGGGGCCGCTCCAGAAGTTTGCCCATTCACACACCCGACCGATTTCGGTCATGTGGTTCTCGGGCTTACCAACCGCGGAGAACTTTCTACGTCCCCAGGACTAGAGACTTTTCATCCATTCACACACAGAATCGCGACGTTAGGCTAACGCCATGTCCTGATTCCAGTACGCGAACTGCATTCGCTAAACTGTTAGTTTTGTGCCACATTTGCCGCAGAACTCGCTGGCGGCAGGATTCTTGGCTCCACAACTCATACAGTACACCGTCCCAGTTCTCGGCGCTCGAACGGAGTGTGATGCTGAAGCCGTCAGCGGATGCGAACGAGTCCTACGTCCCAGACTGAAAGCCAGAACGGCCAGAACCACGGCGCCCAGAACAAGGAGGACCCACAAGTTCTGGGAGAGCATGTCGGAGATCGACGACCCGGTCTGCTCCGAGACGGCGGTGAGGGTCTGCGTGGCCGTGATGGAAACAACCTGACCAGTCGCGTACGTAGAAGTCGACGCAGAAGTCGAGAACACGGTCGTGGGCACATTCGTCACAAATTGGCTGGTCACTGCGCCAAAAACCGTGAGCTTCGAGTAACCCATCACATACCCAGTCTTAGTCGTATAGGAAGTGAAAATTGTAAGACTTGGAAAGATTGCTGTTTTGACAACTGGATAGAGTACTGTGGTCAGTACTTGGACCGGTACCGTGACTACTCCTTTGGTTGTGTAGGTGGTTGCCGTCACGGTCTGAACGCTGGAGAGCTGCTTGAACGTTACGTACTGTGTCGTTTGTCCAGTTCCCGTTAACGTGATGTAACTTGTGGCAGTCTGGGTTGTCGTGCTCGAAACCAAAACCGCCAGCACATCCGGTTGCCCCTGAAGCACGATAGGCAAGGGGGACAGAAGAACCAACGCGATGATGATGGATCGGTTCAAACGCGAAAACCGATATGAGTGTTAGGTAGAGTCTGAGAGTTAAGACTTCCCATAGCGAAGAGTTTAGGAATATTCGTTAGCATTTTCCGGAGACATTTCGTGTGTGTGCGCGCACCATTAGACCCGTAACCGTGACTCACCTACCCGCTGCCCTTGTGTTTGTTACTGGTGACAGAAGCAAGAATGTAATGATGAATGAGCGTTTCAACCAAGTCAACTTCTTTTGAGTCTGTTCCCGCAGCTTCCGCAGAACTCATTCGCTATCGGGTTCTCTGCTCCACACTTACCGCAGAAAGTGCGCGTCGGCGCCATCTGTTGAGGGACAGACCGTCGACCGCGGCCTCTCATAGATAGCGCAGCCAGCAAGATCACCAAGAGGATGAGGGCGGCCATTATGATCAAGCTGTTTTGCGTTAATGTCTCTAACACTCCGCCAGTGGGAGAGGTCGCCGCCTGAGAGGTCGTAGTCTGAGTAGTTGTCTGCGTCTGGGTCGTTACTGCGGTGATGGTGAGCACAGCGTTGGCCGTCCGCTCAAGCCCTCCCCCTGTACCCTTTATGACAAGAGTGAAGGACCCCGCCGGGGCGTTGCTTGGAACGACTACCGTCAGGGTGGCCGAAAAGTCCGGTGTTCCAGAATTGACAGTGAAAACGCCATTCGCTCCAAATGGTAGCCCCGAAACTGAGAGGGAGACCTGAGAGTTGAAACCGCTGCTGCCGACAACATTGACTGAATAAGATGCAGTCTGGTCCTGTGCGACCGATTGCGAAGCGGGATTCACGTCGATGCGAAAATCTGCAGCCTTTGAGACGGTCAGCATGATTGTGGATGAATGCGTCTGCCCACCGCCTGAGCCCGTGACGCTCAACGAATATGTTCCTGAGGATGCTGTATCTGATACTACTATCGTCAGTGTGGACGTGAATGTTGGGGTTCCGGTAGTCGGGTTCAGTGATGCCGTTACGCCAGCCGGTTGACCTGAAACTGTAAGCGTAACCGGTTGCGGTGTTCCGCTTTTCAGATTCACATTAACTGGGGTGGTCTGAGTCTGTCCAGCCTGCGACGTTATTGAGCTTGGAGATACTGCGACATCAAAATCGAATGGAGGAGGAGCGGCAATTGAGAACGAAAAAGACCCAAAATTGTTTCCAGGATTCGGGTCATTGGCCGTACTTACCTGCCAACTCAAAGTATGCGTCCCGGCAGTGGCAATCCACGGAGTCGCAGCACTCACAGTAAACGAAAGCCCGGTGGGACCAGAGTACGTGACCACGCCAGCACCACACGCACTTCCATCAATGGTGCACTGAGCAGCAACGTTCTGTGGGTACCCCCCGTTCGTTGACAAAGCCATCACTTTCATCCACAGCGTAACGGCATCTCCTACACTGAGTGAAGATGGCTGAATCCCCACCGACATCACTGCCCAGTCTGTCGACACAACCGCGGAGGGCGTGTGGAAGACTACCACCGCGCCATGATTGCCTCCATCACCGTTTGAAGCCCTGACATAGTATCTGTATTCGGTCGACGGGTGCAAGCTCGTCAATGTGTAACTTACCGGAACCGAAACGACGCCACCGCCAATGTTCTGAGGAGGAGAGGGGACAGGAGGAAAATACCCAGGGTTTCCGCTGGGTAACGCCGAGACAAATTGAACGATCGTGGATTTCCCATTTGGATTGACACTGCCCCTAAGAGTTGCACTTGTAGCCGTTACATTTGTGGGGGAAAGGGTCGTCGTGGTCGGATGAGCACCATACACAAATTGAAGTCCACCGGCGAACGAAAGAGTCGCCAGCAGTATGAACGTGAGCAGATAGATTGTTCTGATTCCCGGCCCCATTTACGCCACCCTAAACAAGAGAACACTAACCCTACCGAGTCCCTCTCGCAAGAAACAGCACCACAACTCAAGCATACTATGCTAATGCAGTTGGGAAAAAAGCTTGGGTACAGCAAAAGAGGAGAGGGACAATCTGAGGCGCGAAAAAGTAGAATCCACTCCAAGGACAGAGACTGATGAAAGTAACGTCGAAACCCCCAGACCGAAATCGGCGTGTTCTATTGCCCGCCGAACTCGTAGACAGACTGAAACGAATCGCTCGCATAGAAGGCTATGTCACAGTACAAGCAATGCTTCAGTCCTAGTATGATTTAGGGAAATTTAGCTGCACCCCTTCAAAACTCAATGCGGAGGGCGATTAGGGATTGCCAATCAACAAAGACACTGTGGGTGTTCCTGCGCCCCGAGAATCCGCTATCGCAATTTTGGGCGACCTAATCCCCCACATGGCTAGGGTTGGGAATGAGTGACTCGGATAATACGACGACGGTTTGAGTGATGAACCGGAAAACCTGAATCTTAGTATCTACTTATCACCTAGCTGAACTGCCTTGTCAACTAGACTGGGTGGACACGCTGTTACTGTTCTCTTAGTGGTAGTCGCCTTAGCTGCGATCCTCACGTTGACGACCCCTACTCTTCCTCAAGCGGAAGCACAGGCGCGCGTCACAACCGTAACCGTCTACGTTCGCACACTTCAAACCGTCTACGTGCGCTCACTTCAAACCGTCTATGTACCTGTACTCCAGACTGTGATTCAAACGGTCAAGCTCCCCGTTACCTACTGGAACACAACCACCTACTGGAACAAGACCACGTACTGGAACAAAGCCACCTACTGGAACACAACCACGACCGGCCAGATGGTCAGCAAATGGATAACGGAAACCGCGAGTGTGACGGCTCCAATCCAGATCGGCCCCTTCTCAGTGGGCCCAATTCAGATCGGCCTCTATTCACTGGATTTAGCGGATGCGCACGGGTTAAGGTTTCTAGCATTTTCAGGCGCGGTCGCCCTAGCAGGCTTCATTGTCGGAACATTGGTCTCACGGTTGGGCTCTCGTCGTCTGAAGTAAGTTTTCGTGTTTCTTGTGGTGTGTGCGCACCATTAGACCAGTACACACAAAGAATAACTGTTCAAATTCCCTTTCTCGCACCACTAGTGCTGACACAGACGAAAACGACGACGGACGACGAAAACGGGTTTCTAAACAATCGCCTAGTCCAGAAGGCTAGTTGGGTTTCCGTGCGCTGAGATAGGCTACCTTCCAATCGAAGATAAAGCGCCCTTTGCGAAGGAAGGGCTTCAATCCTCTTCTGAGCTCATCCGACATAATTCTTCGCTTGGCTTGTGTTAATTCGCGGAGTTCATGTTTGAGAGCCTCTCTCTCGAGTCGCATGGAAAGAAACTCCTGCATCCCTCGTAACTTAATTCTGTACGTGCGGTATTTTGTCCGCGTTTCTGTGAACCCTGCTCGCTGCAATTCGATCACAAGTTCATTGAGGTCTGAGTAGCGGCTACCTGTGCGCTCGAAGGTTGCCATTGCGGTTCGCTCGGCCCGCAACTTCTTGGAGGGATGATTAGTTCTGTGCTGTTGTAGTATTCCTCCGAACACGCGATGAGCCTGCACATCCTTCAGATGCCAATCATTCAACACGAACAAGCCGCCCTTCCGTAAGACTCGATAAGCCTCTGCAACTGCTGCCGGGAACGTTGTGTAAGCTATTCCACAATTCGACAAGACAACATCGAACAACTCATCCGGGAACAGTATCCCATCCGCATTCATCTCAAAGAACATCACATTCCTAACCCGAGCCCTCTTCGCCATCAACTCAGCGAACTTCAACATGGGACGGGAACGGTCCAGTGCGAGAACCAAGCCGCCCGGCGTGACATACCTAGCGGCCTCTAACGCGGCGAGACCGGTACCGGTTCCGATATCCAGAACGATCTTACCTCGGGAGAGTTTGGCGTCTGATACGAGGTCTCGTGCGAATTTGCGGAGGATAGGCGCCCAGTGCTCGTTCCATGCCCGCACATCCCGATCCCATAATCTCTGAACGATCTGGTCCGCTCGGTCGATGCCAATTTGCGAGATCTCGCCTTCAACCAAGGTTTCATAGCAACTCGACAAGGGTGCAATTGCTGAAATGCCCTGTAGACATAATAGAGCCTTCGCGCGATCAGGTTTTTTTAGCCGAGACAAAGGGATCAGCAGTATGAGCTACACCCTCGAACCCATGACCGAGAAGCACAGAAAGCCTGTGATTGACATCTTCAATTACTATATCGAGACCAACTTTGCCTTCCCTGAGACAAAGGTAGATTATGATTTCTTTGACCATTTCTTAGATATGTCGAAGGGGTACCCCGCGCTAGTGGCGAAGGCCGAGTCGGGTGACGTGGTCGGTTTCGCTCTTTTGCACCAATACTCGTGGGCCAATTCCTTCAAGAGAAGCGCGTTGATAACCTACTTCATTCTCCCACAGCACACTAGAAAAGGACTCGGCAAGATGATGCTTGACAAACTCATCGCGCAAGCTCGAAGCATGGGAGTCGACCATCTGCTCGCAAATATCTCGTCGGACAACGAAAGAAGCTTGCAGTTCCACCGCAAACATGGATTTCACGAATGCGGAAGATTTCAGGAAGTCGGAAGAAGATTTGGGAAGAGCTTTGACGTCGTCTGGATGATCCGCAGAATATAGTTGGACTACCTAGACAGAGTGGCGACGAAATCGTCTTTGCAGGCATTCACCTCTTCCATTATCAGGTCGATCTCTCTGATGAGCGGAATTGGTGCGCCCACTCTCTGTATCTGCTCTCTTTGTCCCTTGATTGCGTGGAGTCAATCCCTCGACTTCTTCAAATGTTGGAGCGCCTAGCCCTGAGTTGCCTTTGATCCCCTCCGTCTCGATCGACTTAATCGAAGCTCTTTGGCAGCTGCTAGAAGACTGACACCGACCAGTGAACGGGGTCTATGGAGTTCGATGGTCGGCGTTAGTAAGAGGCGGCTCGACGCTCCCTGTGGAAGGTCTGGCACTCTTGGGGCGGTGGAGATTGCTTCTGACCCGTGTTTCAGATTCTGGTTTTGCTCCAAAGTTTCTTCAAGCGTTCTCTTGACCGAACAGCATCGCTGTATGAAGTGAATACTTCGAACGTAATGGTCTTGCAGTAGTTCAGCTCTTTCAGCCACCTTACAACTTTCTTGAAATCGATTTTGCCCCCGCAGAGAGGGAGATGTTCGTCTTCCGTTCCGTGGTTGTCATGGATGTGGATGTGAACCAGCTTGTCAGCGAAGGCGTCAATGTAGGATCTAATACCGTTCATCCGATTCTCAATAAAGGCGTGTCCCACATCAAGATGAAACTGTAACTCCGGAACACGGGTCATCACCGCGGAGAAATTCTCCAGCCTTCCAATTCCATTCTCCTCCGTGGGAACGTTCTCCAACATCAGGCTGACTTTCCTAGCTTTCGCGAATTTTGTCAGCTGTCGCATAGAGTCCGTGAAATTCTCAAGAAAGGTGCCGATTGATTCTTCGGTCGCGCCAACTCTCCCGAGCCTGCCGTAGAAGTGGAAGTTCAGCAAGTCGAGTTTAAGCTGGGAGGCTACGCGTATCATGTCTTTAGCCTCCTCGATCCATCCGTTCCGTGCCTTCTGATGGGAAGACCCGAATTGTACCCAGTAGGCTGTGTGCCCTAGGGCACACATTCGATTTTCCGAGAGCAAGGCCAAGATACGCTTCCGTTGCTTGGCCAGGATTTGTGGGGTGGCCTCCGGCTCTTCGAAGCCTATCTCCACGTAATCGAACCCCAACTTCCTGAATCGAATTATCTCCTCTGGGACTTGCTCAATGGGATCTGTTAGCAAGCCGAATCTTGGCATCATGTCGTTCATTGGCAGGATTTTCCCGATCAACTGAGCCATTCGATCTCAGTTCTGTGCCTAACCCTGGAGTCCGATTTTCTCCAACTGTATGTTTTCTCGTTGGCAGATTTCTATGATACTCTGTACTATCAAGCTGCGTTCCTTGAGGAAGTTGTGAGTCGCGACTTGAGCCCAAAGCTCCACGGTCATGGAATCTCTGTCGAGACCCTTCACGTAGAGTCGAATTTCACCCATCGACTCGTCGTTCCCGAGCATAGCCGCCTTAATCTTACTTCTGAACCTGTCGAGTGACACCCTTCGACTCAGAGTCACGTTGAGGATTATCGGTCGCTTTTCGAATACTGTGAAGTTGCTTATGGGAACTGCAAGCATTACGGTGTTTGGAACTGAAATCGAGACGCCATCGTTGGTGACGACTCGGCTTCGAAAGAAGTTGATCTCTTCAAGTCTACCCTCAATGGGCGCTCCAGTTATATTGACCCGGACATAGTCGCCCTTCCGGAAGGGCTTGCTTACTAGAACCAGCATCCCGGCGATCAGATTTCCAATCGTCGTTTGGGCGGCAAATCCGATCACCACCGCAGTAATGCCGAGACTTACAAGATATCCGGATAGATCGATGCCAAGCTTGGATAGTATGGCGAAGACTATTACGAGTATCAGAGCGACGGTGACAACTTTGCGGAGCGATGAGGCGCTTGCGCGTCCAATGAACTGTGAAGTTGTAACTTCAATCGTGTGGCCGAGTACTAGCGTACCGATAAGCGCGATCAACGCCCATGTCAGCGATATTGTGATTTCCGGGTAGGGGAACGAAATTCCGAAGACGGTTTGCAGCGTGTACAATGCGAAGTTGAAGACGGCGAATACAGCGACTATGATTAGCACTACGCCTATGAGCCCAACGCGGAGCCTACTTCTCTCCCCCACAGGTCGCCTGTCACTATCTGTCATTGCTCTTATCCAAACCCGTCTGGTCTTGCGTAGGTTTCACTACTATAGTGTGGCATCTAATTAGATGCTGTCAATGCAGTGTGCTGCGGTCATCGGTAGCTATTTGAGCATAGAAATATGTGAGACTCGTTGTCTTCACGAACGATCCGGCATCTTGCGAAGGTTTTAAGCGCACACACACGAGCAAACCCCTGTGAAACATGTTTGTATGGTTACATGCAGCAAATTCTCAGAGTGAACTTGTCGCGCAAGACGATTTCCAGAGACACATTCTCAGAGAGCGATGCTAGGAAGTATCTTGGAGGAAGAGGCTTAGCGGCAAAGATTCTCTTTGATGAGCTTAAGGCTCGAATTGATCCATTAGGGCCCGAGAACAAGCTTGTCTTCGCGGCTGGCCCGTTCGCGGCGACTGGTTTTCCGCTGAACTCTCGTTGGCTGGTTGCAGCCAAATCGCCTCTGACGGGAATCTGGGGTGAATCAACTTGCGGAGGAACATTTGCTGTTCAACTGAGGAAAGCAGGGTATGACGCAATAATTGTTGAGGGTGTTTCAAGGGAACCTGTTTACATTGACATACTCAATGATAATGTAGAGATCAGAGACGGCACTCGCATTTGGGGAAAGATGACGCTTGAGAACGAGTGCGACATCGCGCAGGATCTCGGCATAGAAGAGCGCAGAGAAGACAATCCTGCTGTAGTGAACATCGGTCCGGCTGGAGAGAATCTAGTCAAGTTCGCTGCAGTAATGCATACGGCGCATCGAGCTGCCGGGAGAACTGGGCTTGGAGCTGTAATGGGCTCAAAGAAACTGAAAGCTATAGCTGTACGCGGAACCAAGAAGATCCCAATCGCCAAACCCGAGAGACTCATGGATATGATCAGAAAGACATCTTCTGAAACCGTTACCAATCCAAACATTGTCAATTTTACGAAGCATGGACAAGTCGGCTCTGTGGCACCACTGCAGGAGTTAGGAATGCTTCCTACCAAGAATTTCCAGCAAGGAACTTTCGACAGATACGAAGCGATCAAAGGAGAAACTATGACTCAAACCATTCTGAAGCGCAGAAATACGTGTTCGCAATGCGCCGTCAACTGCAAGAGAGAGGTAGAGGTCTCCGAAGGCCCTTACGCTCCAGTCGACCCGCGATATGGCGGTCCGGAGTACGAGAACGACGCAGCACTGGGATCCCTCCTCCTGATCAGCGACCTTAAGGCAATTTCAAAAGAGAACCAACTATGCAACGCTTACGGATTGGATACGATTTCCACGGGTGTAATAGTTGCGTGGGTCATGGAATGCTACGATCGAGGAATCATCTCCAAAATAGACATTGATGGCATCGAGGCAACATGGGGCAATATCGATGCTGCCCTGAAGTTGATTGAGAAGATCGCGACGCGCGATGGCGTGGGAGATATTTTGGCCGAAGGCGTCAAGAAAGCAGCCATGAAAATCGGTAGGGGATCGGAAAGGTACGCTGTCGAAGTCAAAGGCATGGAAATCCCGATGCATGAACCTCGAGCCAAGAAAGGCATGGGCTTGTCATACGCCACATCTAACAGAGGCGGATGCCATATGCAGTCCTTCCACGACACGGAACTCGAAGTCGCGAACGCTGCGCCTGAGATAGGAATATCAGATCCTATCGATAGACATGACACAAGCCGGATCAAAGTGGACATGATTAAGCGATCACAGGATTGGGTTGCTGTAACAAACTCCTTGCTCCTTTGCACGTCACCAGGCTGGACTGGATTCAACTACACCAGACCAAGTTTCATCGCTGAAGTACTGAATGCCATAACAGGATGGGACATGACGGCGGAAGATTTGCTCCTTGCAGGGGAACGTATGAACAACCTGTGCCGATGCTTCAACGCGAGAGAAGGTCTAACAAGGAAGGATGATTATCTACCACCGAGATTCACAGAAGACCCCCTACCCGATGGTCCGTCGAAAGGACAGTGCCTGACCAAACAACAACTAGAGGACATGCTGGACAACTATTATGACCTCAGAGGTTGGGATAACAGAACAGGTAACCCCACAGCCGCAAAGTTGAAGGAGCTAGGCCTAGAATTCGTCAAACAATCCTAAGCGAAACATGGCAAAAACAAACTGACCTACAAGACACTCCGATATCGCCACGACGGCGATTCCGCCAATCACGAGCTATCCGAATTTGACGAAAAACCGCGCTGCCACCGCGTCCAACTCACTGTTATCAGTGCAACATGCTGCCGCCATCAAGAACTATGGTTTGGCCATTGATGAATGAAGAATCATCCGAGCACAGGAAGACTAGAGTTTTCGCAATCTCCTCTGGCGCTCCAAATCGCTTGATCAAATTCTCTGCGCTTGATTTGCGCAACTCATCGACGGAAAGCTCGCTTATCCAAGCCGTCTCTACATTTCCCAGCGCAATCGTGTTCACTCGCACGTATGGCGCCAGCTCGAACGCCAGTGCCTTGGTTAGCCCGATGACGCCCGCTTTCGCTACTGTGAACGCGAACCCTCTGTCGTGACCCGCGAGGGCAGGAGTTGAACTGACGTTCACGATCACACCTTTCTTCTGCTTGAGCATTTGTGGTGCAACGGCGCGGGCACTAAGGAATGAGCCGAAGAGGTCTACGTTGAGAGGTTTGAAGAAATCCTCTGGCGTCAACTCTAAGAACCGTTTGTTCCACTCACCCCTCGCAGGGTAGCCGGCCAAGTTTATCAGCACATCAATCCTACCTAACTGCTTGACGGTTTGCTCGACCATTCCATGGACTTCGTCGGGTGCCTGTTTCACATCTGTGAAGTCAACTTTGGCAAGAACGACCTTGCGTCCCAAATCTCGTATCTTGTCGGCTAGATCCTTCGCCTCCGCTTCCTTCGATCGATAATGCAACACGATATCGGCTCCTTCCCTTGCGAATTCTAATGCAGTTGCGCGTCCAATTCCTCCACTGGCCCCCATCACAATGGCAACTCTACCCAACAATGGCGGCAATGCGAACCCTTCCTTCAAATGCAGCTAATCATGGCTAAATGCTCCTCGCTCCAGGCCTTCGCAACCATGGCCTACCGCTTTGTGGCAAAATCTGCCTGATCAATTTGTTCCATCCATTTGGCATGGACGCTCTGATTTCGCTGAGTAAAGATTTTAAAGTGTCCGCTGTGTAAGGGCGAGAGGGTTTCGTGGCAGAGGAAAAGACGGAAGCAAGCGACGAAGATATCGATGACGAATATTTGCCGGCTTGCTGCCGAAATCGTCGACCGCATAGTCATCCTGTCTGAACGTGAAATATGAAATTGGCAGTTCGAGAGCAGAGCATTCTCCCTCTCGATTGATGCTTATGCATCCGTTTTGTTGTGACTTCTTTGTCTAGTCCTAATGTGGATGAAGTTGGCGTTCGAAAGTTTCGAAGGCTTCAATTGCAGCTTCACTCCGATAGCGATTTGATCGTCCGCGATCTGTTCGTCGATCGACGCAAAGCCCCCGGCTCCTTCAGTCAGTTCGGCCAAACCAAGAATGCATAGTGCTCGTTTCTCGAATGATGCTAGCGCTACATCCAGCTCTGCCATAGTTCCAACAGCGCATTACTGTTGATCGCAACCGGATTCGGAACAGACTATGAGAGTTGAGCTATTTCTTCGAGTGAGACAAGAATCCGACAACGATTTTTCCGAAGACGTCAGCGACAAGTTCTCGGCTTGAGGAATCGGATAGTTCACCAAATTCGGTCCGGTTTGCACCAAGTACCCCAACTCGCATTCAGCACGTCTAGTCAGTTGCCTGTAGTTCTGGAATCTAACGGTTGATTGTTGTCTTGTCCTCAAAACTTAAAGTAGCTTTGTCTATCTTGATTGGAACTCCGGACACGGGGTCCCTTGATAGTCGGCGACGAAGCAGCAAAGCAACGGATACTCTCAGCCATGGCTGATGAGTACTCAAGGAAGATACTCACAGCCACTGTTGAGGACTCCATGAGCGCCCTTGAGATAAGCAAGAAGTACGAGATACCTATCACCACAGTCTACCGGCGCATCGAAGAACTTGTCGAGGCAGGCCTTTTGGCCGCGGTCAAATCAGGTCGAACCACAGACGGCAAATGGTACGACTTGTACAGGAGTCTGCTGAAAAGAATAGATGTGGGCTTTGAGAAGGGCGATGTTCGAATCGAGGTAATGGTGAATGAGCATGTGGCAGACAAATTCACGCGTATGTGGACTTCAATACCTAGCGTGTAACGGGTAGGTGATCATGAATGGATGAAGTTTTCACAGAAGCATTCTGGCTTGTGACGGTAGTGAAACTCATTGCTCTCTTTCTAGGCGCTTTCATCGTCTACCTCGCCTACACAGGCTTCAAGAGGAATCGGAGTAGACCTCTTCTCTACGTTGCGTTAGGATTCGCACTTGTGACCGCGGGCACGATTCTGGAGGGAGTGCTGTTCCTAGTGACCAAGACATTGCTTCCTTCCACCGGGGTAGGCACATTTGTGACGATCATAGGGGTCATAGCAATCATATACTCGATTTATTCTGTTGAATGAAAGAGAAAGCAAAGGCTGGAAACTAGGCGACTGGCTACCTGCGTTCAGTTATTGCCTTCCGTTTGCTGACAATGTCCAGCTGTCAGGAGCATGAATAGGAATCTTCGTAGCATGTCAAGTACTGTCTACTGGTCTATCTTCATTCTTCGCTGGCTAATTCCGTCCTGGCGCAGATACATTCGTCTTGATAGTGTCCGCAGCTCGGACATCTAGGTCGACTAGCCAATGCCTCAAGCTTTGGATTCCGTATTAGGGCCTGAATCTCATGTGGTAGGTTCGGTTCGTAGAAGATCCTAAGAACCCAGCGAGTAAGATCTTTCTCAGTTATTATCCCGACCAGTTCCTCGTTCTCAACAATCGGCAGTCGCCGTACGCCGACTTTCAGCATCACTTCGAAAGCCCGCCATACCTCTAGGTCCCCGCTCACGGTCTGCAGTGGTCTTGACATGAGACTCCGCGCTGGAAGCCTGAGCATGCTGTCTCCGCGCAAAGCGGCTCTAGTTATGTCGCGCTCGGTGATGATTCCGACAGGTTTGTCATTGTCCGTCACAATGACGCTTCCAATGTCGAACTTGATCATCAAACGTAGCGCTTCTTCAATTCGCTCGCTTATGTCGAGCGTAACTACCTTGCGCGTCATAATCTCCGAAAGGAGATTATGTTCAGGTCTGATCATCGATACCATGAGAATGTGCTCATACGAGGCTATAATAGAGGCATCAGCAGTTTCCAAGAGTGAGAACGAATATTGAAGTGGGAATGGACTTGTCCATTAGAACTCGCTTGGAGTTCGCGGCTGGGGGTCACGCGCCCCTCTTAGCTGGCAGCCCGAACCGGTGGGAGTAGTGAGATCAGTTTGGTGGATCAATGGAGAAACGACCCACTCGCCGAGATCATGACTGGTAACGTTATTCGAATCCCCTTCGACTCAACCTTACTTGACGTCCAAGAACTTCTGACCGAATCTAGACTAGCTCGATTAGTTGTTACGGACCGAGCAGGAAAACTTCGCGGAATCATCACACGTCGAGATGTTGTTAGATTCCTGAGTACCGACAAGACGCAGAGACCTCTTGACACAATCTTAGTTAGAGAGGCGATGTCAACACCAGTGATCACGCTCCGACCTACAGACACACTCACAGAAGCAGCACGAACGATGAACAAGAAGGGAATTAGTTCCATAGTCGCCACCGATGACGTAGGTGAGATCGTGGGAATCGTTACAAAGACTGACCTTTGCTTCCACTTCAGTCTCTTCACTTCGAAGGGAAAAGTCGGCGACTACATGACTCGGAAGGTGTTCACAGTCCGACCGACACACTCAATCTTCTTTGCCGCATCGCTGCTTGCGAAACAAGGCATCTCACGAGTTCTAGTTGTAGACGATAGAATCCGCGGCATTATCACGCTCTCGGACATTGTGAAGAGCGCTCCGGTTATGCGACCCGAATTGGCTCATGGGAAACATCGTCGAAGATCGTACGGAGGTCTCCTTATGCCGACCGCGAAACTCACTGCCATAACAGCCTCTGATCTTATGACACCCAACCCTACAACAGTAGTCCCAGACGATCTCCTCTCTCACGCCGCTGAACTCATGATAGAGCATGGAATCAGTGGTCTTCCCGTAACAGACGGTAAAGGCAGAGTTCGCGGAATAGTGACCAAAACGGATATCATACATGCCATAGCTGCTGCCTGATAATGGATTCTGGGGTTTTTGTCAACGAACTTTGAAAAGTTCGGTCATCATTGTGTCTGGTTGTATATTGGCCAGTCCCATATGCGTGAGTAGCATCCTTTGAGCCCGAGCCTCTACCAATACGCGGCAAGACCAGCGATCTTTCTCACATCACCCGAAACAGCTCATGGAATAGCGAAGTGGTTCTTCAAACGTTGGTGGATTTGGAGATTACTGCACCGACGCTTATGCGTCGAAGATAATCGACTGCAAGTCACAGTGGGCCGCCTCAGCTTGCCTAACCCTGTTGGACTCGCAGCGGGATTTGACAAGAACTGTGAGTTGAGCACAGCTCTGTTCGACATAGGATTCGGTTACCTAACACTTGGAACTGTTACATTGAACCCTCGGGAAGGCAATCCGAAACCTAGAATATGGCGCTACCCTGGAAAGTCCATCGTCAATTCAATGGGACTTCCCAACCAAGGAGCCGAGCACATAGCGAGCAATCTCTCAAAGCATAGAAGCGAACGATGCCCAGTAATCGTCAGCGTGTCCGGATTGAACGTGGAGGAGTTCGTACACTGCTATCGTGTGATTGAACCGCTAGTCGATGGCATTGAGTTGAACATCAGCACGCCCAACACAGTTGGTGTGAGGATTTTCCAACAGCCGGACGTACTCAAGAAACTACTAGATGCTATCACCGGTGCGAGAACGCCGGACAAACCGGTTTGGGTGAAAGTTCCACCTTACTTCAACGCTAAAGATCGCGAGAATGTCCTTGAGCTCGTGGAACTATGCATCAAGAATTCCATAGACGGCGTTACGGCGATCAACACGAAGATGGTACAGGAACCACGAGCGAGCATTGGAACGGGCGGGTTGAGCGGACCACTGATCTTCGAGGATATGCTCAGAATAGTAGCCGACATTTACAGGCATACAGATGGGAAGATACCGATCAACGCATGCGGCGGAATATCCTCGGCACTAAATGCATGGCAAGCTTTCGAGGTAGGCGCATCTTCAGTGCAGATATACACCGCCTTCATCTACGAAGGACCGGCATTGATTTCGAAAATCAACCGAGGACTGCTGGAGATGTTGGAAAGATCGAAGATGTCATCGTTGCACGAAGTCGTTGGCTCCGGATTACGTCAGCGTTGACACAATCAACTCTGCATTCAATTCACTGTGGTATAGACTAACTCGAACAGTAGCCTGCCTGCGCGACCCGTGTTCACATAAATGATGCTGGACGTTTGTCTGTTTGCCTTCCTACTTACTTGTCTCAATGGAGATTTGGATGTAGGAGTTATTCGCAAAGGCGGTCTTCGATTTCTTCTCAGTAGTACTAGGCTCTCTCTACAACAATCCTACAACAGCCGTTCGAATAGGATTACTTGAAAGAGGGCTCCAAGGCGTATTGGTTGTGCTCGTGATCGTCGTTCTGTTTCTGTTCGCTCTTCTCAGTTGCACAGCTATCTCACGACTTAGAGTTGACATGGAGTCTACGCTATTCGTCACGGCCAAGGTCCTTCTAATCGTGGGTACATAGTTGGATTCACAGTCGTAGCCTTTATCGCGCTCTTCATTTCGAATCGAATCTGGCGACAGAAATAGGTTCTGGAAGTCAGTCCGGATTGGGATCTTATAGATCCTGTGTTAGGAAAGCGTTCATATTCACCCTCGACGTTCTAGCGAGTCAAGATTCGAGGCTGCATCGAAAATGGTCGATGGTTGGTCCCCTCCCAAGAGCGCCAAGATCTGGGGACACCTGTTCAACGAAGTAGTCCGCGCCAACCACTGTATGATGTGCGGTGCATGCGTGGCTTCGTGCCCGATCAACGTTCTGAACATAAACGTAAACGAAGAACCTGTTATCAAAGGACCATGCGCCGCCTGTCAAGTCTGCTACTACAGTTGTCCAAGGCTTGAGCTGCCGCTCGATGAGATTGAGTACTATCAGTTTGGTCGTACTCGGAAACCCGAGGAGGAGTCGCTTGGCATTTACAGGAAGATCTACTCAGCGCGAGCTTTGAACGAGGAGATACGGCATGCTGGCCAAGACGGAGGAACCGTGGTCGCGCTAATGACGCATGCTCTGCAGGTCGGCCTAATCGATTGCTTTGCGACGGCAGACTTCACAAAATCGAACTCTGTCTTTGTTCTGGGCAGCGGGGTGCCTCTCAAAACCGTACCCGTCATCGGCGACACAGCTGACGATCTGCTAAGAACGGCAGGGTCGAAGTATACGCATGGCGGTGTTCTCGGTGTTCTTTCAGATGCCGCCTCCTCCTATCCCAACGGCAAAGTGGGACTCGTCGCCTTACCCTGCGAACTCCAAGGGCTGTGGAGAATGCACACCTCTATGCAGGGAACAGTGAAGTTCGGAGGTTCATGGATAAGAGGAGGGCGCCCCGTCCTGACGATTGGCCTATTCTGCTTAAAGGCCTACATGCATGATAAACTTGTCACCGATTTCATCCAAGACAAGCATAAGATAGACCCGGCCAAAGTCACTAGAACCGTTGTGAAACGAAGTCACTTCAGAGTCTACGTAGGAGCGGAGATGACCCTCGACGTGAACATTAAGGAGCTGGAACCCTACATGAGCCACCCATGCGACTACTGTATTGACTTCGTAGCGGAATTGGCCGACATCTCAGTAGGAGCGATTGGTTCACAAGATGGGTGGACCACTGTTATTGTGCGCTCAGAGCTCGGTCAGAAACTCTTTGACAGCGCTGTAAGAGCAAAAGCCATCGACGCCGTCCCCATAGAGACCGTCAAACCGGGTCTCTCAGCGGTTGTGAGGATCTCCAACAGAAAGAAACGCGAACGCAACGCTTACTACCTGAGGCGTGGACTGCGGGAAGGATTCTTAGAACATCGTAGCCGAGATCTTCTGCAGATCGCCTCAAAACCATGAAACGCCAGCATACAACACATCTATGAAGACTGAGAATGCCTCGCAAGCCCTACGCGAGCTTTTGGTTAGCCTGCGCTACCAGTTCGGCCACGCCACTCTCCTTGCAGAGTTCCTGAGGCAAACCGGCGACGCACATGAGAGCCGCGATAATGTTCGCTTCAGCGTCTATTGTCTTTCTAATCTCTGATTCAGTCTTCTTGAGTTCCGTTTCAGTCTGCCTGAATGTGTGACCGACGAAGATCTTGGGCGTAAAGCCAGCCCCAATCTGCATGAACCTTCCACCTATCAAGAGGAAGGGAATGGATCTCTCCGAGTTGTATTGCTGCACCAACTTCTCTTCAGTCTTAAGCAATTTCTGAAGCGGTTTGAACTCGCGATCTTTAATCTCACGTGCCACGAATTCAACGTGCTGACTAGTGTAGCTCGCTTCATTGAAGTCGTAAGTGGGCAGATTGAGGAACAGTTCGTCTCTCGCGGCGCTTATCGTTTGCTGCAGTCCACTCCACTGCCCAAACTTCTGCAGAGCCCTGACTATTGACCATCGTTCGGCTGCGCAATGTGGGCAGTGCTCCGCACCCATGAAGAAAACGAACAATCTTCCATCTCGCCTTATCGTGTCCTTTGAAACCTCGACAAACTTGCCGAGAGTCTTGACATGTCTGCTCATAGCTAGGCCGCGCCGTCACCGCTTATGACAGGACACCATTTATTCCTAACTGTAGTCTTCGACAGAAACTAGCTAACTTCGGCGCTTTCCAGACTTTCACGCGTCAAAAACCCGCAGACAAGACAGATCATAGCCCTCTGGAGTCAAGTTAGAGGGTTCCCATGGGCAAAATTGACAACATCAAGTAACGTGAAGCTCCAGCGAGGAGTGCTGGGACATACGAGATCCGCGCTCTGCGGTCGGCCGACGGTCTCCGCAAGGTTCGCAGACTACTTTTTCTGCTCGCACACCTGCCTTCGATACTGGCTATCAAGTCCAGCGAAAGGACGAGCTCTTCAGAGCCGAAGCACGAATGCGCGCTCATGAACGCCTGTTGAACTAGACCGAGGATCGCTGTAAGAGTCGGGCTCATATTCGAATTCTGAGATCGCATCATTCGATTTCGTGCTCTGTCGTTCAATTGGTCGTTCTGAGCAACAGACCTCTCTTCCACTTTACGCGATGTCTTCATTCACTGTCGAAGTCGCTTGATGACGAGATACAATACGATAACCACAATGATAAGTAAGACCACGTAAACAACAACCTTCTCTATCAACAAGATGCACCAACCAATCCATGTTATCACGCAGACGCCTCCAGGATCACACGAACCATAGACAAAGAAATTGTAGATCGAGTAGGCAGAATAGATGAGGGACGCGAAGAAGGAGATGGTGAACGCCCAAGAGATCAGAGTGAAATTCCGATAGAAGAATCGCGCTAAGGCTGGAACGACCAAGAGCTTGGCGGTGATCTTGCCCTTTATTCTCTGTTCAAGGCCAACATCGCAAGGGCTTAGGGTCAGGTTCTTCATTACGCATCTCAAGGCTTCACGCGCCACTTGTTTGTACTTCGCGGAGCCAACGCTCAGAATGGAGAAGGCGATCAACGCAACGATGCAGAGCACCATTCCTAAGCCCACGCTGTCGGTTTTCACACGTACCTTCTTAAGGCCGGAAAGTCCAGGAGTGAACTATATTCATGGTAGGGTTGCTTTCCACTTCCGACACTGACCTTCCACTCACCGTGTTTCAATTCAGCCTCTTACAATGATCGAGAACTGTCTACGAACACAGAGCGTTTCTTGTCACGCAATGAATGCGTCCACAGAAGACGGTGAGACGTGATAGAAGAAGTTGAAAAAGATACTGCAAAGCATCTAACCCCTACGGTAGCCTTTGTGAATGTTTCCGAGTTGCATTACGAGATTTCACATCACTTGCGTCGCCTTATCCTTACGGATAGTCTGCTAAGTCATATACCGTCTTGATCCATAGTAGAGCCTCTGTTGTGGGGAGAATATGGTCAGGCTCGTTCGCCTATGCAACCTGTCGGAATTGGAGCCCGGTGACAAGCACGCCGTAACAGTTGACGGTGAGAGTATACTTGTGGCTAATGTCGATGGAAGAATTTATGCTGTCTCGAATATCTGCACGCATGAGTACGCCGAGCTAATCAACGGATTCCTCACGGAGGACACGATTACCTGTCCTCTCCACCTGTCCCGGTTCAAACTCGAAACAGGCGAGACTCTGAACCCTCCCGCCACGAAGCCACTCAAGACGTACAAGGTCGTCGTCGAACGAAACGAGGTCTACGTGCAAGTCTAGGTGATGTTCCGAAATCGCTGTCGGCCCAAGTTCTCGTTAGAAGAAAATCAGGCTACTAGTTCAGTCTTCCTTTCTATCTGACTTTGGAAAGACGATCATGAGTCCGACGAATGCGCTCAAAGCTTAGACCTCCTCGCTGGTCAGAACTACTATGAAGTTGCTACAACTTCCCCCTAAACAGGCGCGAGATGGCTGCAAGTCACCCACCTTAGTGATGATCCGGCACCTTTACTTTTGTGTGATTTAATCATCGGCTCAACACGTACTTCAAGGAGACATGTGCAGTGCGAATCGCAGTCTTCGGTTCAGGTTTGATGGGATCCGCCATCGCACGCGATCTAATCAAGTCAGACAATGTCGAGCAAGTTGTCGCCCTCGACATTGACCGCGATAGATTGAATTCCTTGACTCGGATGGAACGCTCAGCCAGACTTCTAGTCAAGCTCCATGATGTTCGGCATCGCTCTGAGACCGTGAAGCTTCTCAAACAATTCGATGTCGGTGTTGGTGCTCTCCCCCATGGCTTGAGCGAGTATGCCATTCAGTCGACACTCGCGGCAGGTGTGAACTTCGTCGATCTGATCTTTGGGTGGCGATTTGAGCAGAGCAAGATAACCGTCACTGCAAAGAAGAAAGGAATAACGATCATTCCTGCTTGTGGCTTGGCGCCTGGACTGACCAATATTCTCGCCATGGCAGCCGCTGATGAAATGGACAGGGTTGACGAAGTTCACATCAAGGTCGGCGGAATTCCGGAACGCCCGAAACCTCCTCTCAACTACAGAATCGTCTTCTCGTTCGATGCGGTGCTCGAAGAGTATTTGCGCAAGGCAAAGATAGTAAGAAATGGAAGAATCACTGAGGTTGACGCTCTATCCGGACTCGAAACAGTGAACTTCCCTCCGCCCATAGGAAGATGCGAATGCTTCTACACCGACGGCTTGTCAACACTAATTCGAACACTCAAGGATGTAAGAGAGATGGATGAGAAAACCATTCGATGGCCCGGTCACGTAGCCCAGATCAGAACTCTCATAGAGTGTGGCCTTTTGGATACTGACCCTGTGCATCTTAACGGAACAACCATCACGCCCCGGCAGTTCATCTCGAACATACTTTCCGACCGACTGCGTTTGAATGAGGAGAAGGATTTGACGCTCCTTCGAATTGACGTAGCTGGAAGGAGAAATGGCAAGCGTGCGCACTATGAGTATGAAATGATCGATCACTACAACAGAAAAGGAAGAATGACATCCATGGCTCGCACCACCGCCTTTCCTTGCTCGATAGCTGCACAATTGCTGGCTGAAGGCAAGGTACAACCGAAAGGTCTCATTCCCCCTGAACTAGCCTTCAGAGGGGACTTACAACGAGAGTTCATGCGTCGCTTGCAAGAGCGAGGAATCAAGATCAGTCTGAAGAAGAGTTCGAGAAGCAACTAGTAATTATCTGATCATTTCTCCACCCGCGATTGAACGATGGAGAAGATTCGCTGAACTCATTTGATTTTCCATGAATTATCAAAACCACCGCTGGTAACCATTAATCTGCCTTATATCAAAAAATGTCGCTAACGTTCCTAGATTCGTTCCTAGAGTCGGATCCTGCGGATGGTGGGCCTGAAGGTAGTACCAGAAGTGGACACGGTCAGCGATGTTATGACGGGATGGGTCGTCACAATCCCGCCTTCAGACTCATTGCTCAAAGCAAGAGATCTAATGACCCAAAGCCGCGTATCACAGCTCGTTGTTGTCGATCAGCGCAGCAGACCAATCGGCTTCATATCCAAACGTGGGATAGCGCGATTTCTCTCAGAAGATACCACTACGCGACAATTGCAGGACATCAAAGTCTCTGAAGCAACGTCGACATCGATACCAACAATCAGCCCCGATCTACCCGTTTTCAATGCAGCGCGAATGTTCGACACCGAAAATCTTGCTTACACGGTCATTACCGGCGAACCACCGCTCTCAGGAATAATGACCGAGACAGATCTGTGCCACTACTTCTCACGAAAATGGTCGGGCAAATTCAAAGTAGAAGACGCCATGTCAAGAGATTTCATCTTTGCCAAGAGCACTTATCCAGTGGTTCATGTGGCCGAAGCTATCGTGTATAGGCAGCCGAGCGTGCCTGTGATCGATGAGGAATTGGTCGGCATAGTAACGCTCTCAGATCTCTTGTCAATTAGAGATAGAGTTCCAAGAGCTGCGCACGGACGTCTGTTCGGCTCAAAGACCGAAAGTGAAGTAGCTTTGATTAGAACAGGTGATCTGATGACGCGTAACCCTATCACCACACTATCCGATATTGATCTAGCCCAAGCCGCTCAAATCATCATAACAAAAGGCATTGGAAGTCTACCTGTGGTTGACGAAGAATCAAGAGTCGTTGGTCTACTCACCAAGCATGACATTGTGAAGGCTCTGGGAAGAATAGGCCGAAGCGTGACAATTGAAGAGTAAATCGCTGTCTAGATCGGTTGTTATTGAGCCTATCCTGTACAGTCGCCCTCGTTCGCGAGGCGGATGAGAGAAGGGCCAAATGGTCAATACTGCAAGATGAGATTGAGAAATTGAAACAGAAGAACCAACTCCTTCAGAAACGAATGAAAGCGCTTGAAAGTTGGGACGGAGAACTTAAGGAGGCAACTCAATCACATGAACATCTTTGACTTCGTCACTACGATTGTGCTCGTAACAGCGTCAGGTGCCCTCGCGCCGGGGCCGTTATTTTTCGGTCTGCTGATGCAAGGTTCGAAGGAAGGCGCTCGTGCAGGGTTCTCATGTGCGATCGGACATACTATGGTAGAGTTACCTCTGGTACTTGCCTTGGCGTTAGGTTTGCTCGCTGCTGCCAGTCAACCATTGATCAAGAGTGGAATCGGATTGATCGGCGGCGCCGGACTGATCGGCTTCGGGATTCTACAGATCTATGAGACCGTTAGAAGCAAAGCAGACTCTAGAGCGTCTGGTACATCGAAGCTTCCTGCAAGTTCTCTGGTTCTGGGGCTCGCCTTGACCGGTCTTAACCCATACTTCATACTGTGGTGGTTGACAATTGGCTCAGTGCTCATTGTTCAAGCGTTGGCTTTCGCGGCGATAATAGGAGTGCTGATTATGTATGTTGCTCATGTTTGGATGGATTACGTGTTCCTAACGGGAATTGCTCATTTGGCTAAAACTGGAAAGAGCATAGTCGGATCACGATACTACAAAGTGGTTTTGGTAGCTTTCGGGCTGATTCTGGTTGGCTACGGTATCAAGTTTCTGATCGACGTGCTTGAAGCGTGAACGTCCACTTTCTGTTACTGCATAGAAGTTCCCAGATACTCAATTAGACGTGGAAGGTCGTTCACTGAATTCAAGAGATAGTCAGGTTCGGTCTGCAACAACCGTTCACCGCTGAAAGGCCCTGTCGGAACACCGGCAGAGGGCAAACCTGCAGCCTTCGCGGCCATAATATCAATAATGCTGTCTCCCACTAGTATTGCGTCTTCGGGTCTGATGTCTAAGCTTTCCAGAACCTTTCGTACCGGACCGGCATCAGGTTTCATCTCATCGCAATCATCCCTAGTTACCACGGCATCGAAGAAATTGTCCAGTCTAAGACGTTTGAGAGTCAGCTCAGTTCCTACCCGACTATTGTTAGTCACAATGCCAATCTTCAGGCGCCAACCTCGCAATAGATTCAGCGTCTCAAGTGCACCTGGATAGAGTGTCGCGTCCTGAGCAGCCCTAACTTCCATTTCCTGAACATAGCCATAGAACTTCTTTCGGATGCCATCAAACTTATCCGCGTCGATATTTTCCTTCAGTCTCTTCAGAAGAAGATAGGTGCTCATTTGCTCTGTCATGTCTAGCGTTCGTAGATTCATCTGCTCAACGTCTCTAAGGACACGACGCCGTGCTTCCACAAAATCGAGATTGAATCTCGTGATCGTGCCGTCCATATCCATTACGATAGCTTTGATCTTCAAGCGCCTATCTTCCAGAGCCCAATTGAACAACGGCTAATACCTTATCTAGTTTCCATAAAGGTTGAGGACCATTTCATGACCTAGAAACAGGTTAAGTTAGCGAAGGCTCACAGACTATTCTCTCTTCAGACCGAGTGACCTTGGAATCAAACTTGAGCGAGATTCTTCACAATAGCCCTGACACATTCAATTCCTTTGAAGAAGTCATCCACCAGCTCGAACTCATTCGGAGCGCGAGAGTTGGAGAAAGCCGAGGTCCAAGCCGCCTAGACCGAGTCTAGGCCTAGTCTCTTAGTGAAGAGGTCAAGGCCGGCTCTTCTAGGGGCTATACATCAAGTGGATCGCGACGTTTTCATGCGCTTGCTTTGCCGGTTTTGCGTGAAGTGAATAGATGGTTCGATGATTTCTCGCTTAATCGCTGCGCCACATGGGTCCCTTGCAGTGTTGAACGCAAAGCACACACTCCGGCATGTGTCAGTTCATCACGAGGATTGACACAGAGCTGCTGGAACGCGGATAATCTTATTTTTCGGGTCACAAAGCGCTCGTTCAGGGCGTTTGATGATGTGCTATTATTGCGGTCAACCGTTCTACAATCAATACTCGCCGTACCAGTACTATGGAATGAACTACGCTTATCCACTCTACGGCTACGGTTACTCATACTACGGCCTTCCCTTTGGGTATGCGTACGCTTATCCTGCCA
>Ga0315282_10004655_pt1 | contig 23796 bp, 14 predicted proteins | sample YL17G07_20_MG_FD_203693 | JGI IMG/M metagenome (GOLD analysis project Ga0315282, IMG submission 203693) | Sediment microbial communities from Yellowstone Lake, YNP, Wyoming, USA - YL17G07_20 | ecosystem: Environmental > Aquatic > Freshwater > Lake > Sediment | place: USA: Wyoming | collected... | reverse complement strand
TCTACCACATTTACCCCCGCGATGCCTGTTGCCAGGCTCGAACCGATCCAAACCCTGCGAGTCGAGTAGGGTGTAACATCTGCGGATTCAGGAGATTTTCGCCTGCTGCCTCTTGACAGTGTCGGTACAGTGCGGTATATGAAATGCGGTTCTTGGGAAGCATCCCAAGCGGTGATGGAGTTCACCGGAAACGCCCACTTGGGCTGATGACTCCTACCAAGGTTGTTGCTCCTGGCGGGAGCAGTTGGGTGTGTACCATAAGACTCCTTCCAGGGAACATCCTGGAGGAGTCTTTTTTATGCCCCATCGGATTCCCGACGTACCAAGGGATCCTTTTCAAAGAAATGTCTCGTCGTGAAGCAGCCAAGAAGCGAGAAAACGCGCTGGTGGTCTGGAGGATGAGGACACCATGGCACCCCCCAAATTCCCGGACTTGAGCGAGAGTCACAAAAGGTCGATCTTGACGGCCTGCATCCTTCTTGACGAGATGCTCTGCGAGTTTGAAGAGTTCGCTCGTGGGCGTGAAATCCGCTCGGTGTTCTACAAGGAACATAACCGACTTTCTCCCAGACAGAGGGAGCGACTCCTTGCCGAGATCCAGCGGGTTCGGGAAATCCTCTGCGAACTCAAGGAGGCGCTCGGCCTGGAAACCGAACCGCAGGATGTTGCCCAAAGGGTCTGGGGCTCCAGTTCTAGCTTCTGGGCGGTCCTGGTGGAGACGGAAAGCAAGTACCTCCGTCGGTACGGAAAAATGCCACAGGGTTTTGCGCAATATCACGACCCTAAAGTTGAGGGGCTCATCCAGCATCTGCGGAACATGTCTAGAATCGCGGGTGGCCGGTCGCAGCCCGCTGAGTCGGCCGAAAGACGTGGACGGTGACTTGCAATGGGTGCGAAGAGAAAGACATCGGGAAGGCAGCACAAGCCTGAACGAAACGAGCGCCGAGAGAACCTGCTTCGCCCAAACCCATATCTCGGGTATGACCGTGATGTCCTGGGCATGCACCTACTTCATTGCGAAGCCTATGCAATAGCCGAGTCGCAGTTTCGTCGGGCGATCTGGCTGAACCCCTTCCAGCCGCGATTCAAGCAACACCTAGCTCTGTGCCTTTACAGGCAGGTGCGATACGTGGAGGCCAGGGAATGGATCATGAAGGCGCTGGAGCAGCAGCCCGGCAAAGAGGAATTTGAGTGCGTCCTTCGTCTCATTGAACAGGGCATGGCGCGCCCTTCGTCAAAGTAGGAACGTCGGGACTCACGGAGTGTGGCCCATGAGGCGGAAAAAGGAGAAACATCTCCCGTACTTCAGCGTTCTTGAAGCCCTCCAGAAGGCTCGGACCTGTCCGATCTGCGACCTCGAAATTGAAGCAGTTCAACGCTATCTCGACAGCCTCCTCTACGAATCCGTCAATGATGGGGGCGTTCGCGCCGACCTCTTGCGGTCCAGGGGGTACTGCAACAGGCACGCCCACGTTCTCCTCGGCTTGGAGCAGGGACTCGGCATCGCAATCCTCTTTCAGGACCAGGTAAGACTTTTTCTCGGTTTCCTCCCCGGCATCGAACGGATGCCGCCGAGGTCCCTGAGGAAGAAACTCTCTGAGCCTTGGGGCCGGCGTGAGCATTGTCCTGCCTGTCGGATCCAAAACGACGCACAGGATCGTTACCTGAGTGTCCTGGTGGAAGCACTTCTCGATGACGAAATGCGCGCAGCCTTCGATGCTTCGCCGGGACTGTGTGCGCCCCATTTCATGGGGGCGCTGAGAGTGGTGGAAGACGCGGACGTCCGTCGGTGTCTCATAGAGACGGAGCGGAAGAAGTTCGAGGAACTCCTGCACGACCTAGAGGAGTTCTGCCGCAAGCACGATTACCGTTTCAGCCGCGAAGGGTTCGGCAAGGAGCGGGACTCATGGATCCGAGCGGTCAACATGATGACCGGCCGGAAGGACGTGGTCTGACGTGCGGAGGCTGTCCCGATGAGCATGATAGATGACAAGTCGGCCGGGCCCCCGACAACGGAGACGCGCCGCAGGTGGCTCAACCGAAACGTCTTTGCCTTCGGCCTGACCAGTTTCCTGAGCGATTTCTGCCACGAGATGGCCACGGCCGCACTGCCCCGATTCGGGGGACACCATACTTAATTCTTGACTTCGAACCAGAAATCGGGACATTCCACTTTTTGGGGTTTTTTCTCTTGAGACGGTCATGAATGCAGTCTAAGATGACTCCATGCCAAGAACCGCGCGGTGGGAAAATGGAAAATGGGGACATGCTACTTTTTCCCGGCAATTCGTGACACATTCGCGATAGTCACCTAAGGTTCTACATATCAAGCAGAACGAAATAGGCACACGCCCCGTTTATTTGTCCTGCTCTTCAGCGACGTTCATCCCGATGAATCGGGACAAGTCGGCGGTTCCGACCTGCTTCTCGTGTTTCTGCCTCGCGAGCACCTATGCATCGGTATCTGCGGGTATCTGCGTACATCTGTGGTTCCAGAAGAAGTCGCTGAGGGAAGTAGACGCTGAGACGCTGAGTAAGCAAGAGACTAGAAACTGGATCGTCCCGCCGGGCGGGACTGACTCGAAACTAGAGAAGCGAGCCGCAGGGCACTCGATCCTGATTTCTAGTCAGGTCCCGATTTCATCGGGACCGGTCTAGTTTCCAGTCTCTGACCGGGCCTTGGACCTTCGGGCTTACGGTCTCCTTTGCAGGCGAAACGCAAAGGAGACCGTTGTTGTCCGTTATTTGCCAGTCAAAACCGAAATCCAGAAAGTTTTTTCTGCGTTTTTGAGGCGCCAAGGGGGTTTTCAGGCGGAATTCGGGCCAAAACCGCCCGACTTTATTTGCCACCGCTTATAGGTAGAAAGCCCGTTCTTTGGCAAATAATGATGGTTTTGACCCGCCTTCGTCCCGACGAGTCGGGACGGGCAAGTCTCGCGCCGCGCCGGATTTCCCTCCCCACAACCAGGGCGACGAGGGCGAGAGCACGTCGTCCGTACGGATCGACAAGAAGCGCGACCTCACGCCGCTCGCAGGTTCGGATTGACCATGTCCAATATGCGAGAATGCTGGAGGACGCAAGAGGACGGATTGGGACGATATCGGTCAGTCGGGTGCGTCGGCGGGGGTGCTCCGGTCGGCTCATAGATCGGCCGGTGACAGGATCGGAGGTTAACGCGCCAGATGGGGCCAAGGAAGCGCCAAAACCGGTCACAGACGCGACAAGAGGAGTCAGCCAAGGGACACCAGCGCGCCCTAGTGGGACTCAATGCGACACAATGCGACATGCGGCAACGGGGGCATTTTTGACGTAACTCGAGATGGCCAATTTGGCGTTCTTCAGTTACGTCGAACCTTCACACCTTGAAGGACCGGGTTCCGCCGCCCTCATTCGCCGCCCATGCACGGCTGCACCGGCCTGTTCGCCCCCCCTGCCCTGGGTCTCGGCCCTCCTCATCCGGGCGGACACACGGGTGCGCCCCTACGTGTGCGCCCTCGTCATCCGGGCGGACACATGGGTCCCCCCCTGCCGACGGTCATGCTCCGCCAGTGTAAATAATTAGCTATGAATAATAATACACGGCGCGGGCTCATCCGGCGGCGGATCAGTATCGCTTCCCGCCGAAGTAGTCGGGTGAACCGACGGGGTTCGGGTAATCGTTCCACGGCGTGACTTTCGCGCGGATGGCGGTCTCGCCGATGCCGTCAAGGACCTTGCCCAGGCGGATTCGCGCGGCGTCCCACTTGCTGCCGTCGGTTTCGTAATTATTGAAGCGATCCGCGCCCGACTGCTGTCCGTCGCTGGAACTTGCACCGCTCGACTTCACGCCCAGCAGTTTGTTCGCTTCCGCCACGGCGACGTCCTTCTTTCCCAGTTTCTCCAGGAGGTAGAGGTACTCGAAATCCGTGCCGCCCTGCCGGCAATTCTTCAGGCGCAGCGAGGCGATCGGCCCGTCGACCCCGACCGCCTTGCCCGGATGCAGCAGCACCCCGTCGCCGTTCAGCCGCAGGGCGTCGCGTTCCGGATACCTGCCGTTGTTCTTCTTGGTCTCGTCGAAGGTCAAGGGATCGTTCCAGACGTCGGTCACATAGGGGGAGGTGTCCGCCAGGGTGTAGATCGTCCTTCGCATGTCGCGGCTGAGGGCGCACTGCTTGTCGACCCAGTAGGTGGCGCGCCAGAAGAACCAGAGACGCGAGCCGCTGACGAATCCGGCCCAGGCGTGCGTGCGCAGCGCCGCGCCGGGTGCGTCCACGTACGGTCCGCCGGCGTGACCGGCGTTATAGGTCCAGACGACCTTGCCCTTCTTCTCGATCTCCGGTATCTGCCTTGCGGGAATGCCGCCGGAGCAGAAGATGTCCACCGCGCCCTCGAGACTGCCGAACTCGGGCCTCGAGGGAGTGAACTGCTCGGTGACCATGCGCATCAGCTTGCCGCCCGTGGCCTGCTTGATCTCCGCGCCCAGCTTGCGGACTTCGTCATAGGCTTCCTTGTCGTTCGGCTCATCCCGGGTGTAGACAAACGCGCGGTTGAGCCACTTCTCCTTCTTCACGAGGTCCCAGTAGTTCTTGTACGCCCCGCTGCTGATCGAGATGACCTCGTTGCCGAAACCCGCCCCGAACGGTCCGGTGTAGCCCGTTCCCGTGGTGTAATCGTAGAAGCGGCGGTCGGGGCCCTTGATGTAGGCCTCGTCATACTCCCACCCTTCCTCCATGCACACGCGGTGGTTGTGGGTCATCTGGAAGAAGGCGTTCCAGATGTCCCTCATTTCCCCGAGGTCCCGATGACTCTTGCCCCAGCCCCAGGCGATCTCCTCGGGCTGCATGCCGACCCAGTACGGGAAGTGGCAGACGGAAGGGAGCGTGAAGTTCCAGACCGTCAGCTTGACCTTGAGCGTCTCGGGACCGGGCTTAAGCGACGCGGAGTACTCGCCGGGCGCCGTCCCTTCCGGGACGAAGACGTCCACCCACACCACCTCGTTCTTGCCGGGCTCGACGTCAAACGGGGCGCCGAACTTGGTGGCGCTCAGCGGCACGAGCTGCTCGGGAAATTCCCGGGGCCAGCCGTTGTCCTTGTACTTCCTGTCCATGGCCAGCACGTCCGCGGGCTTATTCCTGGCGTCAAACTGGCTGACGACTTTGCAGAGAAGATAATGCTCCCGGAACAGGTCGACCTGATCCAGGACCTTGCCGCCCGGTCCCTTGAGCGAGAACTTCTCAACGTTCACGTCTTTCATGGCGCCGGAGAACACGATCTGGAACGCGACGTACTCGTTCCGGGCCGCAAACAGGCTCACGGTCTTGTTGGCGCCGTCCCAGATTTCACTGGCAGCGGGCGGTTTCTCCGGCCGCGCGACCTGGTGCGACGGACCGGTCACCCAGACCTCCGCCACGAGGTCACTGCCCAGCCAAACCAGGAGCGCGCACACGAGGAACGACCGAATCCAGTTCACCACTCTACCATCGCTCTGCCTATGCATGATGTGACCTCCTTCGTCCTGCTTCAGTCGGAAATGGACTGAGACCCCGAGCGGGGCTCTTGACGAGACCATTCTATCAGATGCACACTGGAACTTCTACTTCTTCTCTGATCCTGTCGCCGGACCGGCCTCAACAACGACGCGGAAGATCCCGACAAAACCGCGGCCGTTGCCCCCGTCCCGTCCGTCCTCCCCATACCGGTCGTGATACCCGGGACGAGGATTGTCGTTGAACCCGTTCACCGCCTTATGGGCAATCGGAACTCCCGCCTTGTTCACGACCATGTTCGGTATCACCTTGTCGCTCATGCCGGGCCAGTAGGTCTCCGGTTTGCCCACCGGCTTGCCGTCCTTGTCGTACTTAGAGTCTCCAATGCCTCCCTTGTAGACGTGCGACGACGCAAGGGGATACCCTTGAGGATCCACCTCCTTTTCTGAAGTGTTCGCCGACTTCCAATCGCTCACGGCGGTCGATGCCGGGTTGGTGAACACGTCGTACAGACCCCAAGCGTTGGGACTCTTGGTCTTCACGGCGCAATTCCTGCCGATCGGGGTGACCTGGTTCCTGTACTTCGCCCCGAAATTCGGGTTCGACGTCCCCAGCCTGGCGGCGTATTCCATCTCGGCCGCCGTCGGCAGTCGAACCGTCCGACCGTTCTTCTCCGAGAGGATCTTGCAGAACTCCCGGATGAACGGCATCGGCGCGAATTCGACGGGATACTGGGGATTCCTGTGGACGCTCCAGTTCTTGTCGGCTCCCATCACGGCTTCCCATATTTCCTGAGTCACGGGAATCTCGGAAACGCAGAAGGTCTTGGTCAGGGTCACCTCGTGGGCGCATTCGTCCTGGTAGCGTGGGGCCTCATAGAAGGGCGTGCCCATGATGAACTTCCCGGGCGGAATCGGCATACACTTGAGCGTCAGCTTGTCGTCGATCTTCAGGACAACCGGCTGCTCCCTGGGCATCACAAAGGGCTTGTCCGGCTCGAGCATGCAGTCCGGCGGGTACTTGAAGCCGGACGAGCTCTTCCCCTCTTCGACCTTGCAATTCATGAGCCACTTCTTCCCGTCCTTTTCCTGGAGAGTGCCGGTCGCCGACGCCGGCAGGGCCAGATACGCGTACCTCTTCAGCGTGCGAGCGTCGACGTCCAGGTAATATCGGAGCTTGGCGTCAAACTGCTCCTCGAGCCGTTCTGCATGCTCGGCATCAAGACCTTCCTTCGGATATTGGGCCAGCACCTCATCCAAGGTCTTCTTCACTTCCGGGGGACCATCGAAGGCATACATCACCAGGAACACTTCCTTGGTGTTCTGGTAGTAATGCCCGGTGGTGAGGACCGCGCCTCGGAGCGTCACCTCGTTGCCTGGTGTCGCCAGCTGGCCGACCGCAGGTGGGGTGGCGGTCTGTTGAGCCAGGACCGAAGAAAGCCAACCCAGAACGATCAGTCCGACCGCAATCCTTCTCATGGCTCTTCCCTCCGCTATCGGCCTCAAAAGGTCGTCAGCGTTACCATCGCAGATCCTTTATTGAGTCTCGTCCGGTCAATGGAACTGGTTCTCCCTCTCCCCTTGAGGGAGAGGGTTGGGGTGAGGGGTTCTTAGAATGGGCGGAACAGGCGTTCTTGCCGCCCGACTCCCCCTCACCCTAGCCCTCCCCCTCGGAGGGGGGAGGGGACACCATTGGGATAGGCATTTTCCATTATCCATACGAGACTCAATAGGGGTTGTTGCAAGACTCCTCATGTGTGCCAGGGGCACCTTATCTGCCCCTGCGGAACTGCCCTGACGGCGTCAAAGCAAAGGCAGGCGAGTAGCCCCTACCACACTACCACATCAGCGAGGGTTTTGCAATAACCCCTGAGCCCGACTTTTGCCCATTCTCCGGGTCAGCCGGATGATGCAGCAGCACCTCCCGCAGTGCGAGCGGGATTTTTTTCACGGTCTTGTTCGCGGGCGACCGTTCAAAAAGGCTTCGGGCGCGGCCCCGTCAATATGCGCTCGACCGCGTTTTCTCATCCCCTCTCCTCCCGCCGGGGGGAGATACGGGTGCCGGGAGGATTCTTTCGCCCGGTCATCGGCCCCTCAGCCTGACCCTCTCCCCCGGAAGACGGGGGACGAGGGGATAAGAAGAAGCGGCTTCCGGAAAATCGGGAAAAGTCGAGATGAGAGAGATGGAAATCAACCTGCCGGATGAGAATCCTCTCTGCAGACCCGTAATGGGCCCCACTCCGTACCTACTACTAAAGAAGTTGACCGGCACCACGGTTGGCTCTCCGTCAGCAGAGGTCGAGCGCTCCCGGATTCCGGAAACCGGTTGCCAAACGGGAGCGTGATGGATAGCTTGGAAGTCAACCCTTCGACACCCCGCCCCAAGGGTCGGGGCTTGGGCGCCGCCGAATGGATCAACCGATGGACGCAACTCACCAACAATTGGCAGCGGAGGCGCAAGACAGCGCGCAACGAGGAGACAAGACAATGCACGGAGCCGTCACGGCGCCCCCCAGGACGCTGTTCGTGGTTGCCTCCGCCCTCCTAGCAGCATGCGCATCGGCAAATGCCCAGCAGGCCGCCGGCACGCCGGACGCGGGTGACGTTCCGCTTCTCCGTACGGTCAGCAGCCTGCGGTCCGAAGAGGCCGGGACCATCTGGCGGTACTTCGAGACCTGGCAAACGGACGTGGCCCGACTCGGTTCGGGCAGGCTCGTCCGGGTCGATCCCCTGAACCCTCGCGCCGACTTTGACTACGCCAAGTTCTGGGCGGCGACGAAGCAAAATGCCAACATGATGGAGATTGCGATCCGTGAGACGACGAAGGTCACGGGATCCGCGTTTCCGCCGCCCGATTGGAGCAAGCCGGAGTTCGACGACAGCACATGGATTCGGACCCCGACTCCCATGCAGATGAACTATCGCAGCCTGGCACTCATGTGTCTCAGGGGCAAGTTCACGGTGAACGATCCGGCCCGGGTTTCGGAATTGAACCTCGAGGCGTCCATCCAGGGCGGTGCGGTGGTCTACCTGAACGGGCAGGAAGTCGGCCGGTTCCACCTCCCGGAAGGCAAGATCACCAACGAGACCCCGGCGGAGGACTACCCCAAGGAAGCGTTTCTGGAGCCCTCGGGCTCTTTGCTTCGGCCATCGGGACAGTGGGGTGCGTTCAACTTCAGCGAAGCGGAGTACACGAAAAGCCAGGATCCCGTCTTGAAAGACCCCCAACTGAAGGCCGGGTACGCCAGGCGGTTTCGCCACTTCGCCTTGAAGATTCCGACGACCACGCTCCGCAAAGGCAAGAACGTGCTGTGCATCGAGATCCACCGGGCGCCGGCGCTGGAGGCGATGTTCACGAAATACGACCCCAAGCAGATGGGATACAACCTCTCGGACAACTACATGCGGTTCTGGAACCGGGTGTCGGCGGAGGAGTTGACACTGACGGCCAAGGCGCCGGCCGGGGCGGTCGTCGCGAACACGTCGCGTCCCGCCGGCCTGCAGGTCTGGAACTGGCCGACCTCTGAGAGGGTGGAAACCGGCACGTATGGCGACCCGAACGACCCGGTCGTGCCGATTCGGATCGTCGGGGCGAAGAACGGGGTGTTCGCCGGTCAGGTGGTGGTCAGTTCCACCAAGCCGATCCGGGCGCTTCGGGCGGACGTGACCGACCTCGTGGGGACCGACGGGCAGATGATCTCCAGGTCGTCGCTTCGCGTTCGCTATCCGCAGTATTACGCCAAGAACCGGGCCGTCGGGTTCGACGCCCTGGAGGACTCCGTCCCCGCCGAGATTCCGTGCCTCCTGGATCGGTACGGCCGGCCGACCGGCGTGGCCATGCAGCCGGTGTGGCTGACCGTGGAGGTTCCCAAGGATGCCAAGGCCGGGGACTACGCCGGCATTGTGAGCCTCTCCGCCGAAGGCCTGGCCCCGCTGACCGTGCCGGTGCAGTTCCACCTGAGCGACTGGACCATCCCGGACCCGAAGGACTTCACCGTGTACATGGCGTTCATCCAGTCGCCGGAAACGCTGGCGATTCGCTACGGGGTGCCGATGTGGTCCGAGGCGCACTGGAAGTTGATCGACCAGTGCTTCCAGATCCTCGGGATGATCGGGACGAAGGACATCAACATCACTCTGGTGCGGCGGACCCATTTCGGGAACGAGCACGGAATGGTGCGGTTCGTGAAGCAGCCTGACGGGTCCTACAAGCCCTATCTGGACATCGTGGAGCGGTATGTCGACATCGCGGTCAAGCGTCTGGGCAAGATTCACGCGGTGTGCTTTTACGTGATCGAGCAGGATGCCGACGGGCGTCCGTGGGTCACGGAGTTCGACCCGGCGACGGGCGAACTCAAGAACGCCGCCGGACCGCCGTGGGGGACGCCCGAGGCGCGCGCGTTCTGGAGCCCGGCGTTCGAGGGATTCCGAAAGATCCTGGCCAAGCACGGCCTGGGGAAATCCACCATGGCGCTGGCGACGCATGCGGTGAGCGGCGGCGGTCCCGAGCCTTCGAAGGAGTGCGTCGCGGACATGAAGGAAGTGGCCCCGGAGTCGGGTTGGGTCAAGTTGGCGCACATGTGGGGCGTTCACGGTGTCGAGAAGCTGGAGAGCGGTCCCGGCGGCAATCCGTACGTTCGGGTGGCCCTGGTGGCGGGGAACTATGGCGTGTTGTGGGACCCGGACACCGACAAGCCGTTCTTCGGGTGGCGCAATCCGTGTCCCATCATCATGTACACGCGCGGGGTGTTCATGGACAGTTCCCCGCTGCGGCAGTACCGGCTTGCACCGGAGATGATCCTGTTCGCGGGTTTGCGGAAGGCGGCGGCCGGCTGGGGGTTGTGCGACATCGCGGGGCAGTTCGGACGCGATACTTTCCTCGGCACAAAGGGATTCGGCCCTTGGGGCGCGGACTTCTGGCCGGTGCTCAGCGGACGCACAGGATGGTACGACATCATCGGGCGCTTCAACAGCCCCCTGGGGGGCATGAGCGATCCCCGGTCTTACTGGTACACGGTCGGGCTCAACAACTTCCAGATGGCTTACCTCGTGGGCGAGGGCGCCAAAGGACCGGTCTCGACCATACGGATCGAACTGCTGCGGGAAAGCAACCAGGAAGCCGAGGCGCACATCTTCTGCCAGACTGTCCTGACGGACGAGAAGCTCAGGAAGAAGCTCGGAGGCGATCTGGCCAGACGATGCCAGGACGTGTGCACCAAGCGACTCCGTGCACTGCGTTACGAGTCCGAGTTCCGCGTGTTCGGCTCCAGCAAGGACCCGGTGCTCACTCATTTCGTGTTTAATCCGGTCGAGTGGCAGAGGCTCTCGCAGGAGCTGTACGACGTGACGGCCGAGGTCGGCCGGGCGCTAGGCAAGCGGTGATAGGCAAAAGGAGATCGCCTGATGAAGAAAGCCGTTCGGATTGCCGTCATCCTCTGTCTGGGCATGGCCGGGCACGTGCCGGCCGACGAAGCGGGCAAGACGACGCTGACTTCCACGCCGCTAGCGAACTCGTGTGTGGTCCTGGCGCCCTCCAGTTACAACGAACACAGCATTGAGCGGCCCATTCTCTACTACGTGACCGAGGGCGTCGAAGTCATCCTGCCGAAGAACCCGTGGGTGTTTACGCAGAAGAACCCGCGGCGGAAACTGACCATCCGGGACGTTCCGTGCGAAGTCGAGTACCGGGACGGGGGTTTTGCGGTTACGGCGGCAGGCAAGTGGCAGAAGTTGGTTGATTCCGCTTTGGGCTATGAGCCGGCGGCGATACCGCTGGGCGGCGACGCCACGTACCTCCTGGCCTTTCCGCGGGGATATTCGTACGAGGGTGAAGGACATCTCTTCTGCCGGAGCGGCTCGGTGCAGGCCGCAGTGGTGGATGGGACGCCGATCCGCCTCTACGACGACGATCTGGACGGCCGGTACGTCAAGGGCAAGGACGGCTTGAGCGTCGGGGACCAGGGAGCCATGTGCATTTTCGGCACGCTCGGCGAACTGCTGCCCACGACGGATTCGGTGTACGAGGTCCGGGCCGTCGCAGAGGACGGATCGTCTCTGACACTGAGCAGGTATGCCGGGCCAACCGGGCGGCTGAAGATCGAACCGATCAAGGACATGGAGTGCCGTCTGGCGTTCACGTCGGAGGACGGGAAATGTTCCTTCGGGACTCTGGCCGGCGAACAGGGACTGACGCTTCCCGCAGGCAAGTACCGCTTCCTGTACGGCTATGTCTACAGGCCGTCGGCGAAGAATGTGGTGGCCCTGGTTCTGCCGTCCAAGGGTATATCGCTGGACGTGGGGAAGGTCCAGGATGTAACGATGACGCTGGGCGACCTGGCGAAGCGCGAGTTCCCCTGGGGCGAGGGCCAGGTGACCATCCACTTCGAGCACCTGCTGGAGGTGGACCTGACGGGAGTGGAAGAGGCGTGCGCCGCCGGTGATTTCGCGAAGGCACAGACACTGTTCGACGGAATCTCCGGCAAGTACCAAGCCGGGCCGAATTACGAGGTGTCGAAGACCTGGATGCAGGATCTGCGGCAGACCTTGGCGTTCGAGATGTCCGCGGAGGGCACGGCCTTGCGCGAGGCGGAGGCGAAGGTCATGGCCGCGGTCAGGGAGGGTAGACGGAACGAGGCGAAGGAGATGCTTCCGCCCGCTCAAAAGGCGCTCGGGAAGATTCCGGCGCAGTTCACCAGGGGTTGGCCGTACATGGTGCACAAGGCGCGCGTTGCCGCCATGGCCCGGTATGCGGCAGGGATCTCGAAGCCGGGATTGAAGATGCCCAAGGCGACCTGGCGGGGCCAGGACCGGGATCGGGCGTCAGCGGGCTTTACGGTCTCCCCCGATCCCGGCGGAGAATTCGAGGTGGCGCAAACCGTGGATTGGGAGACGAAGAAGGAATGGTCCTACAACGAATACGCGAAATACGCCCGCCGGGGCTGGATCTACGACGGTTTTCTCGTGGTCCCGCAGACGGGAGAGTATGAACTGGCGCTGGAGAGCGGCACCGGCGGGGCGCGACTGCACCTCGACAACAAGATCGTGGTCGACCACTGGGGACCCCATGCGCCGGATGAAAGGGCCTCGCGTCTGGAATTGACGGAAGGCGTGCACCCCCTGAAGATCGAGCTCTTCACCCTGGGCGGCACCCATTGTCTCCACTTTCGCTGGACGCCTCCGGGCGGACGGAAGGTGATCGTGCCGGCGTGGGCTTTGGAGTTCAGCGAAGACCGGGCTGAGCAAAAGAAACCTTGAGACGGGCGGCTCACACCCTCTCCGAGGGCAACGAGATCGACGGTGGACCGGGGAAGCAGAGTAGAACGACGCAGACCGCGTCTGCAGCCTGAACCGTGAGCGGATGGCGCCGGCGGAGAACCCCGTCGGCGATTGCCAGCGGGGTTCTTCCACATCCATAGGCACCCCAAGGCTGTCGGCTTCAAGCCCTGTCGCCCATGCTGGGCGCACATGAGCACAATTCATTCGTTATTTCCTGCACCGGCACGCTCCCCTCCCCGCTGTCGCAAATCTTGTTGAGAGCGACGATCACCCCTTTCGGTGTTCGGCCGCTGCCGAGAATTGGCGCAACGTTCACGGCGTACCGAAGGATCTTGTCATGCGAGCCGCGAATTCCCATCGGCACGCCGCGGCGGGTTTGCCCGTCCCGAAGCGTCTGCGTCCAAGGCGAATCGAACGATTCCCCTTCGCCGCCCGGCGTCTCCCACGGGAGCGAGTCGGCATTCCTCCCGCAAAGGTCGTCGGCGGCGACGCCCAGCACCGAGGCCAGTGCGTCATTCGCCAATACGATCACCTGCCGGTCGTCGAGAAGGAGCACGCCTTCGGACATGACGTTCATGGCGGCGGCGGTGCGTTCGGGGCCGCTCGCGTGGGCGGCGCCCAGACGGCGAAGCGCCGCGCCCAGGTAGATGCGGTAGAGCGGGAAGCCGGCGGCCATGAGGAAAAGCGCCGCGCCCAACGCGGGGATTCCCACGGAGTCCAGGGGATTCCCGGCCCCCGGCGGCTGGAAGCAAAGCTCCAGTCGGCCCGTCGGCGCGCCGTCGGGACCGTAGGGAAGCGGCACTACGACGCGCGTCGCCGCCGACGCCCCGTCCACCGGGTTCCGCCATTGCGCCCCGTGGCTGCCCGCATCCACCAGCAGCGTTCCGTCGGCGCCACGGAGCCCTATCGACAGAACGTCCGGATTCTGCTTGAGGATGGCTTGCGCGGCGGCGCGGACCTCGTCCAGATCACCTTTCTGAATCTCGAGGACCCAGTCGAGCGCAATAGCCTCGCAGAGCTGCTTGCGGCCTTGTTCGACGGCGCCCGTGCGGTCCGGCACGAGGCCGATCGCCTGCGCCAGGAAGAACAGCGTTACGGTGAGCATTACGAGGGTGATGCTGATGCGTGTCGCGATCGAAACGTTTAACCCGAGCATGTCTGTGTCCTCTGGCTGATCCTCACCATGCGCGCCGACGGCCGGCGAACTTCCTGTCCCCGCGCCGACGGGCCGGGTTTCGTTCCCACGCCTCGAGAGCCGAAGTCGGATCGGCCGATTGCCAGAGGCTTTCGTTCAACCCCTCGCAGGATGACGCATAGCCGCGGCGCAGCGACGTGACCACATAACTTCCCGAAAGCACCGCACCGACGCCGCTCACAACTCCGGCCGTGACAGCCGGGCGCCAAACGTCCGCAGCCAGCAGTCCGTTCATGTTCTGCTCGAACGTGTCCAAGCGCAACCCAAGAATCGGGTACCACGACGAAAGGAGGGATTCACGGGGAGGGTCCGTGTCCCGTGCTCCGATTGAAGCATCTTCCTCCCCATCCGTTACGGACGCCGCCGCGTCATCCTGCGTTTCCACCGCCCGAGGCGCACTCTTGGCCTCGGCGCTGGGAACGTCAGGGTTGTTGAGATTCGACTCTGGGGAGGCAGGCTGCGGCGTGGGCTTGTCCTGCGCGCCTTCGGCCGACGCTTCCCCCGCAAGCGAGGCTTCGTGCGACGCAGCGGAGACCACACTGGGGTGTCCCCCCGCCGAGCCCTGCACGCGGCGGGTCACGAAGCTCGCGGATAGTGCGGACACCGTCGCGTTGGGTTCGAACGCGGATTCGGTCGACCCAGACAAGCCCACCGTCTTTCGTTCCGGAACGTCTTTCACCACCTTTGCGGCAGGCAACGTCTCCGAGCCGACCGCCGGAACAACTTCGACTTGAGGAGCGGCCGTGGTCGCCGAATCAGGCGCGGCGTCCGGTTTTTCCTCCACGTCGTTCAGCCTTACGGTCACGGCGGCGGTTTCGCGCAGTCCCTCCGAATCCTGTACCTGAACCGTGAGCACGTACGTCGGCGTTGTTTCGTAATCCAGCATGGAGGCAATGCTGACCGTGATCTCCCCCGTCGACGGGTCGATCGCGAACGCACCGCCCGTGTTGCCGCCGATGATCGAATAGGTCAGGTGGTCCCCGGCGTCCACATCTGAAGCAACCACCGTGCCGACGACCGTACCGTTCGCAGAGTTCTCCTCGACGGCAAATGCCTGATCGCTCACGACCGGGGCTTCGTTGACATTGTTCAGGTTGATCGTGACGGCTGCCGTATCCGTCAAGGCTCCCGAGTCCTCGAGCTGGACGATCAGGTTGAGCACAGGATTGCTCTCGTAATCCAGTGCGGCGCTGTTCGCGACTGTAATCTGTCCCGTACGGGCGTCGATGGCGAACCCGCCGCCGATGTTGCCGCTTGTGATGGAGTATGTCAGGCTGTCCCCGGAATCGACATCGGAAGCAGTAACAGCGCCGACAACCGTCCCGTTGGCGGCGTTCTCGTCTACCGAGAAGCCCTGGTCATTCACCACCGGCGCTTCGTTCACGTTGTTCAAATTGATCGTGACTATTGCCGTATCCGTCAAGGCTCCCGAGTCCTCGACCTGCACCGTCAGATGGAAAACAGGGGTCGTCTCGTAATCGAGCACTGCATTATTGGCGACCACGATCTGTCCAGTATCGGGGTCGACTGCAAACGCCCCGTCCGTGTTGCTGGCCGTGATCGAATAGGTCAGGTGGTCGCCGGCGTCCACATCCGAAGCAACGACACTGCCGACGACCGTTCCGTTGGCAGAGTTCTCATTGACACTGAACGCCTGGTCGTCCACGACCGGGGTGTCGTTGACCGGGTTGACCGTGATGCTGGCCGAGGCCGTGGCAGAACTGAATGCCGTCGTCCCGCCGTTCCCCGTCACGTCCGCGGCGCCTCCGCTGGTCCCGCTCGTAAGGTCCCACGCCCGGAAGGTGATCCCCGCAGCCACGGTCCCGTTCCAGTTCGCATTGGGAACGAAGCGCACGCGCGTGTCGGCTTCGGCGGCCAGGAGCCGCGCCGCGGTCTCCGTCGGAGAGCCGAAGGCGGTCCAACTCGTCCCACCATTCGTCGAATACTGCCACGACCCGTTGCTGTCCACCACCCCCGTCACGGCGATTCCGGACTGCACTCCGCTGTCCGCATCGCTCACCTTCCCTGCAATCAGGTCGGAGACGAGCGTCCCGTTGTTGGTGACCGGGTCCTCGTCGATGGACGCCAGATCGTTCGAGCCGGAGAGCACCGGCGCGTCGTTGACCGCGTTGACGGTGAGCACAAACGTGTCCGTGCTCGTCGCCATCCCGTCGGTCACGCGCACGGTGACGGTGACGCTGCCGTTCGCGTTGGCGGCCGGGGTCAGGGTGATCGTCCTGTTGGCCTCGCTCCCCCCGAGCACGATGTTGCCGTCGGGAAGCAGCGCCTGGTTGGACGACGTCGCCTCCAGAAGCAGCGCCGCCACGGTCTCGGTGTCGCCGACAGTGAACGGGATCGCCGCGGTCGGCGTGTCTTCGTTGGTTGCCTGGTCGACGATGTCGGAGATGGTGGGAGCGGTTTCCTGCGCCCAGGCTATGTAGCTATAGGAGGTTGCATTCCGGTTGACCGTGTAGTTCGTCCCCACCTGGAACCCGTCCGCTTGCAGCGCCTGAATGCGATTCGTCCCGGCCGTCGTGCCTGCGAAGTAAAGCGATGAATCGGTGCTCGCCCCCTGTGCATCGACGTGGAAGACCGGAACCTGGCTGCCCGCGTCGGAGGACTTGATCATGAGCCATTCCGGCTGGAATGCCAAGCCGGAGATATTCCGGTCATCGACGGCGTTACCCGTGTAGGTCCCGAGGCTCAGGTAGCCGGGTGCGGCGTTCCAGGCGACATAGTGATAGGTGCGGCCGGAGCCGTTGACCTGAGTATCATTTCCCACGGTGAACCCGTCGGCGTTCAGGGAGGTGATGCAGTTGCCGATCGCGGAGCCGCCGTTGAACCTGTAGCAGCTCGCCTCCGCCGCCGACATGAATACGCCCGCGGTGTTGCCCGCGTCGAACACAAACGCCACCTCGGGTGAAAATCCGAGACCCGTGATCGTCCGGCCGGCCGTCCCATTCCCGGAATAGCTCCCGTACTGCAGGTAGTCGGTCGAGGCCTTGAACGCCATCCACGCGTAGGTCACGCCGTTGTTGTTCACGGTGTTGCCGGTGCCGATCGTGAAGCCGTCGGCGTCGAGCGACTGGATCTGGTTCGAAGTCGCCGCCGTGCCACCGGCCATGACCTTGGACAGGTCGCCCACCATGCTCGCGGTCCGGATCACCGCGATCTGTCCGGCGGTCGCCGCCTTGACAATGACCACGTCCGGCTGGAAGCCGAGACCCGTGATCGCACGATTGTCCACCTTGTTCCCGACGTAGGACCCCGACAGCATGAAGGGTGTGGTCGCGGGCATGGGCAGCAAGGCGTCCCACGCGGCTTGCGCGCCGGCGGTCACGGCTTCCGAGCTCTCAATCGGTCCGGTCTTGAACTCAAGATCCCAGTTGCCACCCAGCGCGGCGGCACCGGTAGGGCCAGTGCTTGCCGCCACATCCGCCCCCGTCAGCCCGCCGATGGAAGTGACGAACCGTTTCCCCGGGTCGGTCGCCGCCACGTCGCATCCGTAGAGCAGCAGATCGCCGTCCGGTGCAAGGGCGCGTCCCCACCCGCCGACGTCCGGGGTCCGCAGTCCAAGGGAAGCAAGATCAAGCGTGAAGGCGCCGAGCTACAGCGTGCCGCCGGCTCCGTGGGAGATGATGTGCACGGCGTCCAGGTCATGGTACGTCGCCAGGACTTCGCTGATCTGGTCGATGCCGTCGTGCCGGGCGTCGAGCACCGCGACATTCAGCTGCCGCCCGTTCGCCGCCTGGGACCGCAGGTCGTTGAGCAGCACCGGATACTCGGGAACGCCGGAGTCCAGGAATACGAGTTCATGCCGTCCGGACGGGGAGGTCTGTGCCGCGGACGAACCCGGAACGGATTGCACCTGCTCGGCCACGGCGCCCGGGCCGCACTGGGCCGGAACCGGGACATCCCAGAGGATGTCCGGACCCACTCCGGCCCCAAGCAGCACTCTCTGTTCCAGCCATTCGAGCGTCACGGCCATGCAATTCTCCATTGCAGACTCCCGGCCTTCTCTAAGATCGTTGCCGCGAAGGCTTATCGAGAATCCACCTTGATACCCCACCGAGAGACACGCGGCGCTCAAAAAAGGAGGTAAATTATATATCGGTGTACCGCTGCCGCTTCTTGCCTGTGTCCCCTGTGATACATGCGACTGTTCTCTCGCGGGTACGCAGATGCCAAAACGGAATGCCCCAGAACATCCAAACGGTCTAGACTGTAAAGCCGGTCGGCTGCCGCAACCCCGCCTCAGGTGTATAAGCATGCGATGCTTCCCATACTTTGACCGTCAAGCGATGAGCTGTTCAATTTCTCAGTCCGGCCCCCTGCTTGAATGTGAGGCCTCCCCGCCCCAAGGGACGGGGCTTCCGGGCGAAGGCGGGTGAATCCAGCTTGCTATGATTGGTACGTTCCGTCGCAACCGGTAGGGCGCTCGGCCCTTCGCCACCCGGCGGGAAATCCCATGTCAAAGAGCGTGGATCGCACCAGCAGGATGCCGATAACCACTCTGTCACCCAAAGCGTCCAGCGAGCTCGGCCCGTCAGCCTGGTTGTCGACGTCGATCAGCAAGGGGACCTTATCGGGATACGGAAGTCACCTGCTAGTGTCGGGCAGACCATGCCGATAGACCTGCGACGGCCGGCGGAACCGTGATCTATGGATTCGAATCCCGTCGCCGCCGCTTCACGTCGCTCACGGACAGGTCCGGCAACGCGGACACGGCGTCCTTCTCAGCCGCAGAATCGAGGCTACTCTGGGATTCGGAAAACCGGTTGCCAAACGGGAACGAGATGGATAACCTTGAGGTCGGCCAACGGACGCAAGGCAGCAACAATCCGTGGCGGGAGCACCTGAACCAGCGGCTGCACCGGATGCGGAGGAGCCGCGGTGGTGAGCTGTAGACATGACCGGCATACCCGGTCGGTGGACTTCGCCGGCGACGCGATGTGCGTGTCGATATGGCAGGCACTTGGAGAATGAGGCGGATAGGATTTTCGGGAGGAACGCCATGAAAAAGGTGGTCGAATGGCGCGGACATGGTGCCCGGCTGGCCGGTCTGCTGCTTTGTCTATGGTTGGGCGGCCTGTGTCGTCCAGAGAAGACAGAGGGCGCTCCCGCTGGATCGTCACCGAAGCGTGTGAAAGACCTGGGGCCCGCCCCGAAGACCTTGGTCGTATACTGGGCGGTCAGCCTCGATGGGCAGCGGCTGGCCTACAAGACGACGCACGGACCCAAGGCAACCATGTATTGCGACGGACAAGAAGGCCCGGCGTACGACGATGTCGGCTGGCCCTTCTTTTCGACGGACGGCAAGCACGTGGCATACTGCGCGAAACGGAGGGATGAGAAATTCAAGGACCACTGGTGCGTCGTCTACGACGGGAAAGAGGGAACATTCTACGACGAAATCAAATGGTCGATCGTGCAGTTTCCTTCGCCGTTCAGCTTTTCTCCCGACAGCAGGCATCTGGCCTGCGTAGCAAGGCGCGAAGACCGGGACGGAAAACCGAAGTGGTTCGTCCTCTATGACGGCAAAGAAGGACGGGCGTACGAAGACGTGCAGCAACTGCTCTTCTCGGCCGACTCCAAGCATTTCGTGTACTCCGCAAGGCGCAAGGACGAAGACGGCAAGGACAGGTGGTACATGGTTTGGAACGGACGAGAAGGACTCCCCTATGACCTCATCGAGTGGGGCCTACCGGGTCTCAAGCCGATGTTCTCTTCGGACGGCAACCACGTCTTGTATTGGGGGAGACGTCTGGACAAGGAAGGATCTTTCAACTGGTTCCTTGTCCTTGACGGCGTCGAGAGCGGGCCGTACGCATCCGTGCAGGTCCTCTCGGAAAGAGAAGAAGACCAAGGCAAGATTCGCTACCTCACCCTGGATGGAACGAAAGCGTCTCTGATTGAGATCGACTGGCCCAAAGAGAAGGACTGACCGAAGGGCCTGCCCGTTGTCCCTTGCGAAAACCCCATCGGACTGAGAAGCGGTGGAGATGAACGCACCATGAAAGCTGTTTTTGGGTCCAAGGTGGAACAGGTGGCGGCGACCTTCGCGGCGGCCGCCCTTGTGGGCGCGTGGGGTGCGGGGGTTCTCCTTGCGGCGGGCGCCGCCCAGGCCGCCCCCGCGGACGGCCTCAGCATCCTCGAGATCGACACGCTCGCCCCTCCCAGCCGGGAACGCCCCGATCCGCAGACGCTCCGCACCATCTGGCGTTACTGGGAGACCTGGCGGTCCGAGACCTTCAAACTGGATTCGGGCGAGATCGTCCATGCGGACGTTTTCCGCCCGGTGGGTGTGACCAAAGGGACCAACGGACAACCCATCAAGGACGCTAACGGGAAATTCGTGGTCGAATTGCGCAAGGCCAAGCGCGTCCAGGGATCGCCGCTCGTCCCGGAGGGATGGCAGAAACCGGATTTCGACGACAGCACGTGGTTCCGCCACGAGGGACCGATGACGGAGGGGTATCGGAGCCTGGCACTCGTCTGTGTGCGCGGCAAGTTCGAAGTCGAGAACCCCGCCAGAGTTTCGGGCTTGTCCCTGACCGTCGGATTCCGCGGCGGCCTCGTGGCCTATCTGAACGGCAAGGAGGTGGGCCGCGCCTACCTGCCCCAGGGCAAGATCACCCCGGACACGCTGGCGGAGGTCTATCCGAAAGAGGTGTATATCAACCCGGACGGCTCGTTGATCAATGAACGCTCCCCTGGCTCAGCGGACGGTTCCAACTGCGTTCTGACCAGTGCCTGGGCTCCGAAGCTCGGCAATGCGTACGGCAATCCGCTCAAGGACCCGGAGGCCCTAGCGCGCTTTGAGAAGCGTTACCGGCGGATGGAGGTCAAGATCCCGGCGTCCGCACTGCGCAAGGGGACCAACGTGCTGGCCCTCGAGGTCCATCGTGCGCCGGCCAACGAGATCATGTATAAGGCGGTGGCCGCGACCAAAGACCTGGTGGGATCGCTGTCAGCCGCCTGGGCCATTCACATCCTGTTCCTGGGCCGAGTGGCGCCGGGCGTCTGGTGGAATCACGCGATGCTCGAGGACATCCGGCTGAGCGCGTCACCCGGAAGTTCCGGCATCACGACGAACATCGGACGCCCCAAAGGTCTCCAGGTGTGGAACGAGTCCGTGTTCAAGCGGGTGCTCCCCACCCAGTATGGAGACCCCAATGAGCCGTTGCGCCCGGTCCGCATCCGCGCGGTGCGGAACGGAACCGGCTCGGGGCAGGTCGTCGTCGGCTCCACCGAAGCGCTCAAGGGACTCAAGGTGACGGTGACCGATCTCAAGGGCGGTGCGGGTGGCTCCATCCCCGCATCGGCGGTCCAGGTCGGCTATGCACGCTGGGCCGCCTACGGGGGCTGGCCGGGCCAATGGCAGTACGACGCCCTGGACCCGGAGCCGCCGGGCGAGCTGACTCCGCTGGTCAAGCCCCCCTGGAACGCGAACTGGTCCATGGGCGGCGTGGCAGGCGTCGTGCAGCCCGTATGGCTGACGGTGCAGGTCCCGAAAGACGTCAAACCTGGGACCTACACCGGCAAGGTAAGGGTGAGTGCGGCGGGCGAAAGGAACGTTGAGACGCCCGTCGAAGTGCGCGTGGCCAGCGACTGGGTCGTGCTGGACCCCAACCGGTTCACCACCTACATGGGCATCCTGGAATCCCCGGATTCCGTCGCCCTCGAGTACAACGTCCCCCTGTGGTCCGAGGCCCACTGGAAACTCCTTGACAGAACCTTTGAGCTGTTGGGCCAACTCGGCAACCGCGAGGTCTACATCCCGCTCATCACCAAGACGATGCTCGGCAACGAACAGGGGATGGTCCGCTGGATCAAGCAGGCGGACGGGTCGTTCAAGCACGACTTCACCATCGCCGAGCGGTACCTCGACCTTGCCGTCAAGCATCATTGGAACGTCTCCGTTACGTGTCTCGTCGTCTCGGACGGCGCCCTCGGAGCCGCTCTCTGGTATTCCGGCAAACCGAGAAACCCGCCGGCCGTGACAGTCCTGGACCGCGCCGGGAACAAGCTCACCGAGATGGACGCACCGGCATGGGGCACCCCGGAATCGAAGGCGTTCTGGAAGCCGGTGATCGAGGGTGTGCAGGCGATCCTCAGGAAGCGCGGACTGGAAAAATCCATGATGTTCGGGTTTGTTGTCCAGAACCAGATCCTCGTCGAGACGATCGGGGATCTCAAGTCCATCGCCCCGGACGTCAAGTGGTGGGAGTACACGCACTGGTCCAAGAAACGGAAGGGCAACGAGAAGACGTGGCAGGACGTGGGCCGGATGTCCTGGGCGTACGGCACCCCCCTGTCGGTGTTCTGGGACCCGGACGAAGACAAGCCGCACTATGCCTGGAAGAACCTGGCCAAGGACGTGTACTTCGTGGCGGCCCCGCGGGCCAAGGCACAGATCAACGTGGGAGAGACCGGGGAGTTGTCGGTGTTCCGACTGACGTGCGAGACCACCCTCTTGGGCAGTCATGGCGGGTGGGAGCTCATCCCGGAGTTCGGCGCATTCTGCGGTTTCGGGGAGGTGGGAGCGGATTTCTGGCCGATCCCCTCCCGCTCGGGAAACAACCAGACCAGCCGGCTCGACTCCCGCTATGTCCAATGGGGTTCTTTGAGCCTCACGGATACCCTGCAGAACCTGCTGGGGGCCGCTAGGAGTGCTCCGACGCACAGCTGCCGCACCCAGATGCTGCGTGAATCCCAGCAGGAGGCCGAAGCACGCGTATTCGTGCAGAATGCCCTGCTGGATGAAACCCTGAAAGCCAGACTCGGCCCGGAACTGGCCGCGAAATGCCAGCAGATCTGCGACGACCGAACCCGGACGTTCTTCTACTGCACCGTCTACTTCGGCGAGAGGGGACAAGAATACGGTCGCGTTTTCAACCAAGAGCAATGGGACGCGCAGACCGAAAAACTCTACCAGGCAGCCGGTGATGTAGCCAAGGCGCTGTCGGCCGCGGGAAAGGGACAGGCACAGAGATAGCCCCCGAGGAACTATTGAGAGCCTATCCGGATACCCCCCGATGGCCGGCATACCCACAGGGCTTGAGAACTGTGGGGGCGAAGCGACGCTGCCCGAACGTGACTCTTGCGAGACTCTTTGCCGTGGCAACCAGTGCAGGAGTTTGCGGGCCGGTCCGCCGAGCAATTTACTCGACAAGGTAAAGCCACGCCCCAGAATCGCTCGCCACGAGGCTGCATTTTCGCGATTTGGCTATGCGGGCCACGACATTGACGCAGTGTTCCTTGGGGTCGTGTGAGAAGACCAACCACGCGCGGCCGGGCACGGAGAACACCTGGTCAACCTCCTGCAGACACTTGGGTGGGTCCGCGGCGCAGGGGACCCCGGTGATGAAAGGTTCGCTCCGGTCTCGCCAATAGTACCGAAACGCTGCCCACGCCCCCCAATGAACGTATATCCGGTCCCCGGGCCGCAGCTCTTTCTTGAGCGTTTCCACCACGGGCCTCAGGTGTTCCTGACCCCGGTATGAGAGGTGACCCACCGTCACGCCAAAGGCACAGACGGTGAGAAGGATCGTCAGGACGGCCTGCAGCATTCTGCTCTTGTCAAGCTCGGCAACGTACGTGAACCCGAAACCAGCTATGAGGTAGATCGCCGGGGTGAGGAAGATATCCTGACGAGTTCCCGTGTACGGATAGACCCTCGCGCACGCCAAGGAGAACGTGACCAGCATCGGGAGGACGAGGATCATCACGGCGACGCGGTTCTCGCGATGGCGCCAGGCACGGACGCAACCCACAAGACCCGCGAACAGGAGCAGTGCCGGGGCGTTGTTGGCAAAGTTGAAGATCTCATAGGTGTTCCTGAGTGCGAGCGAGGGTCTA
>Ga0315282_10004654_pt1 | contig 23798 bp, 19 predicted proteins | sample YL17G07_20_MG_FD_203693 | JGI IMG/M metagenome (GOLD analysis project Ga0315282, IMG submission 203693) | Sediment microbial communities from Yellowstone Lake, YNP, Wyoming, USA - YL17G07_20 | ecosystem: Environmental > Aquatic > Freshwater > Lake > Sediment | place: USA: Wyoming | collected... | reverse complement strand
GTTGGCGCGAGTTGTGGGACGTGTTTTCCCGCGAAGCCGTCTGGTCCGGGGCATTTGACCAGTACGCCGCGTCCAAGCGGAAGCGCGGCACGTCCGAAGTAGACGCGGAGTTTTTGAAGGAAATGGAGGGCTGGCGGCTCGCGCTGGCCGCGAACATCGCCCTTCGGAACAAGGACCTGTCTTTGGATGACCTAAACGCGGCGGTGCAACTGACGATTGACCGCGTGGTGTTCCTTCGCATGGCGGAAGACCGGGGGCTGGAGCCTTACGACCAACTTCTAAAGCTGTGTGAACGGCCCGAGATTTACCCCCGCTTCATCCGCGACGTGTGCCGCCAGGCCGACGAGAAGTACAACTCCGGGCTGTTTCATTTCCAGAAGGAAAGCGGCGTATCCGAAGATCCCGACCGGATTACGCCCAAGCTTTCGGTGGACGACAAGGTTTTCAAGCCAATCCTCCAAAGCCTGTACTTCGCCCACGGTTCGCCCTATCACTTCGGAGTCATCCCCGTCGAAATCCTTGGAACCGTCTATGAGCGGTTCTTGGGCAAGGTGATTCGGCTGACGGCAGGCCACCAGGCCAAGGTTGAGGAAAAGCCCGAAGTGCGCAAAGCCGGAGGCGTCTATTACACCCCGGCTTATATCGTTGAGTACATCATCAAGCACACTGTCGGCGAACACATCGAAGGGCGAAGCCCGGCCCAACTGGCTGGCTACAAAGACAAGCCGCCTTTCCGCGTCCTGGACATGGCTTGCGGAAGCGGCTCGTTTCTGTTGGGCGCATACCGGTGCCTTCTGGACCACTGCTTGAATTGGTACATTGAACACAAGCCGGAAAACTTCAAGAAGGCCGTTTACAAGGACCCCCGCAACGGTCATTGGCGGCTGACTATTGAGGAAAGGAAACGAATCCTCACCACGCATATCTTCGGCGTGGACATTGACCTCCAGGCCGTGGAAGTGACCAAGCTCTCTCTGCTGCTGAAGGTGCTGGAAGGCGAGACCGACCAGAGCCTTTCCTTGAGCCAGCTTGCCTTCGGCGACCGCGCCCTGCCTAACCTGGCAGACAACATCAAGTGCGGCAATTCCCTGATCGGCCCGGACTATTTCACCGGCAAGCTGATTGTCGACCCCGAGGAAATGAAGCGCGTCAACCCGTTCGACTGGAAGCAACGCTTCCCCGACGCCATGAATGCCGGGGGCTTCGATTGCGTCATCGGCAATCCGCCGTACATTCGCATTCAGACGATGAAGGAGTGGGCGCCGCTGGAAGTCGAAATCTACAAGGAGCTATTTCAAGCTGGCAGGACGGGCAATTATGACATCTACGTTGTCTTTGTGGAGCGGGGGTTCCAACTCCTAAACCCGAGCGGACAATTGGGCTTCATTCTGCCAAGCAAGTTTTTCGCAACTGACTATGGGGCTGCTTTGCGCGGCATAATCGGTCAAGCGAGAGCGCTTCGCAAAGTCGTAGATTTCGGACACGCTCAAGTATTCGATGGGGCCAGCAACTACACGTGTCTTCTGTTTCTTTCCCGTGCGCCTGTGTTAGCGGGATTGTACGCGAGAGTCGATTCGCCAAGCACGCTATCAACTGGGGATGTAGAGGAGACATCGGTCGAAAGCGAAAGCATCACTTCTGCACAGTGGTCGTTCTCAGGAAAGCAAGAAAGGTCAATCGCAGAGAAAATCTGCCGAGTGTCGGTTCCTTTGGGGCAGCTACCAGCGAGAATCGCGCGCGGGTCAAGTTCGGGCAATGATAATTTGTTTATGCTCAGCCGACGGGGGAAAAAGCTAACCACACGGAAAGGGGAACGGGTTGATGTCGAGCGCGATATCCTGAGAATCCCGATTTACGCCAGTGACTTTGGGCGGTATAGATTCGTGCCCAGTTCCGGTGAGTTGATTATTTTCCCTTACGATGTTTCTGCTTCGGGGTACACGCTTAAGCCCGAAGCTGTGATGAAACGCGATTTCCCGAAGGCATATAGTTACCTGTTCGAGCGCAAGAGAGAGCTTGAGGGGCGCAAGCAGTTCAAGGCGTGGTACGGATTCAGCGCTCCACGCAATCTTGAGGTTCACGACATGGCGCACTTCTTCGTTCCCCTACTAGCTAACAAAGGTTTGTATTGCCGTTTGCCGGAAACGCAGAGGGAGTTCTGTTTGATGGCAAGCGGTGGTTTCAGTATCACAGTAAGCCCATCTTGCGGACTTTCTCCTAACTATGTGTTGGGACTAGTGAACTCAAAACTTCTTTTCTGGCGGTTGCGCTCCATCAGCAACATTTTCCGAGGCGGTTGGGTCACTTGCACAAAACAGTACGTGGAAACACTTCCGATACGAACAATCGACCTTTCGCGCAAGCCTGAGAAGGCTGCCCATGACCGTGTGGTGAAGCTAGTCGAATCCATGCTCGGATTGCACAAGCAGTTTACTGCCGCGAAGTCAGCCGCGCAGAAGGGCATTCTCAAGCGCCAGATTGACGCGACGGACGCGGAGATTGACCGGCTGGTGTATGACCTGTACGGCCTGACGGCCGAGGAAATCGCGCTAATTGAGAACTCAACCTCGTAGCCCGACGGAGCGGGCGTGGCCCCGCGTCTAAACTAACGTTAAACGTGAGTATGGGCTATACTAGCCACCCATGCATTTCGATGCCCTGTCATATCTCGTCGGTGTAGCGAGCACAGTTGCTGGCTCGTGGGTCGCTAGTAAGATTCATGTTTATCACGAAAATCGAAGACTACATCAAGAGGATCTGAAACAGAGGATACTTATTCCTATTCGGAGTGGTTTGGACGGTTCCTATTCCTCCTTGGTGAGCCACACATCTGCCGTAGCTTCAACAACGTGGGGCAAGCGTTCCGTTCTTCAAGACGCCAAGGTAACCGAATACCCCGAAGTTCATGGCACGATATTACACGTTGCGGACCCACGTGCCAATATCGAAGCAAATTTGGATGAGGCTTTGCTTGTTGACGCGAGGGAAACCCACTTTAGGGAGCTCATTGCTGCCTGGGAACTGTTTCGAGATTCTTGGACGAAACATAGCCAGAATTGCGAAGCCTGGGTCACTAAGGTCGCGGGTCAAATCCTAGAGCAATCTGGTTTGGCTGCCTTTCCACGACCGCATAGCGAGCCCTGCGTCATGCACCTAGATTTAGCGGTTTTTGTTTACCTGCGAATGTTTCACATACCCACTGAGGCACTTAGTACAGAAAATCAGGATGAGGTCAGGTGGCTCAAGGGGGGTGGAGGAGCAACGCTGGCCAGAGGCAGCGGGCAGAAAATTGAGGAGTTACTCGCCCGTTTGGAAAATCTCCTGAAAAGCGAAAGGGGTCCAGCACAAGAGCTTCGCGAAGAGGCGGAACAACTAGGGACTGCTCTAAGGTCGCTTCACGAGAAACTAAGCTTGGCCATCGCCGAGAAGAGGTTACGCCGAGGCTGTGCTATGGTCCCATTCTGGTAATGGTACAAAAATCATTCTGGGCGAAACCGAATATACGGATCAGGAAATCGCCCTATTGGAAGGAGCGCGGGCATGAGCAAACGCCTGGCTATCGGAGACAGCCCACGTTGCTGACTTCTGTCTTCCGACCATGCACGATAACTGTCCCATGAGCCTTCGTAAAGTCCAATTGGGGATGGGGAATCGTCAGGTTTGCGTAAAGTACATACTTCCGTTATTTTTTGTCTTGCTTTTTCGGCAGCTCTGAAGCCCCGCTGTTCCGGACCTGCGAAACGACCTTTTCAGCATCCTACTAGTCCCGAGTTCCCGAGCGCCTACTTCCCGACGGCGCGTTCTTCCTGAAGATGAACCGAGATGAATTGAAAACGCTATTTCATCCTGGCTGAGCGTTCCCTACTGCTTTCTGCTTGCTGCATACTGCTTTCTGCCTTCTGCCTTCCAATCCCCCATGCTGAACGCCTCACCCCGAAATCACGCCAACGTCTTCCGGAATCGTCTCGCTGCCAGCCCCAGTGTAACCACCCCCATCAAAGCTAGGGCGAGAAACTGCGGCCAGAGGATATCGACGCCCACGCCCTTGAGGAAAACCCCGCGGATGATCACCAGGAAGTACCGGAACGGATTGAGGTAGGTGAGCCACTGGACGACCTTCGGCATATTGGCGATGGGGAACATAAAACCCGAAAGCAGCACGGCGGGCATGACGAAGAAAAAGGTGCTCATCATGGCCTGCTGTTGGGTTTGGCTGACCGTTGAGATCACAAGGCCCACGCCCAGCGTGGTCATCAGGTAGAGGGCCGTGGCGAGGAAAAGCACCAGCAGATTGCCCCGGACCGGCACGCTGAACCAAAACACACCAACCACGGTAATCACAATCACGTCGGCGAAACTGAAGAGGGCAAAAGGCACCGTCTTGCCGAGGATGAACTCCGTCGGGGTAATCGGGGTGACCATAATCTGTTCCATCGTGCCGATCTCTTTCTCGCGCACCACGGCCATGCTGGTCAGGAGAAGGGTGACCAGAGTCACGATCATCGCGATCACGCCCGGCACATAGAAGTTGCGGCTTTCGAGGTTCTCATTGAACCAGGCGCGCGTCTCAAGCTGCACTTGACCGGGTTGCTGGGTGTTGCCCCTGAGACGATGAAGCTGGGCATTCAAAACCTCTTGCGAGAACTCCCCCGCGATCCTGGTGCTATAACCGATCACGATCCCGGCGGTGTTCGAGTCGGTGCCATCCAGGATGATCTGGAGCTGCGCGGTCCGTCCGGACCACAAAGCATCCTCGAAGCCTTTGTTCATGCGAAGCACGGCCCGGACCTTGCCCCGGTCGAGCAACAGCCGGGCGCGGGATTCATTGGAGACGTACTCCACGATGTCGAAGTATCCAGAACCCATAAACCGGCTGATGAGTTCGCGGCTGGCCACACTATTATCAAGGTCATACACCGCGGTTGAGACGTGCCGGACGTCGGTCGTCACTGCATAGCCGAATACCAGACACTGCAAGACGGGTGCCACGAAAATGACCGCCTTCATCCGCGGGTCGCGAAAGACCTGGATGAACTCTTTAATCAGCATGTGCTTGATGCGTTCCCGCATGGTTATACCAGCTTCTTCTTGAACGTTACGTTGGCCAGAAACACCATGGCCGCGCCAAAGACAGTCAAGAGGGCTGCCTCGCCCACCAAAATCTCCAGCCCCACACCTTTCAGGTAAATGGCTTTTAGCAGGGTTATGAAGTACCTCGCCGGGATCACGTACGTAATCAGCTGGAGCGGTCCCGGCATGTTGCTGATCGCAAACACGAAACCGGAGAGCAAAAGCGACGGAACAAACGTCACCACCATTGCCAACTGATTCGCCAGTAGCTGGTTCTTGGTCACGATGCTGATGAGGATGCCCAGCGACATGGTCCCTGCCAGGAAGACCGCCGCGCAGGCGAAGAGGAGGGCTACGCTGCCGCGCAGGGGAACTCGAAACAGGAACTCACCCACCAGCACGGCCAGCATGACGTCCACGAGGCCGATGGAGAAGTAAGGCAGGAGCTTCCCGAGAATCAATTCCCGGCGCTTGACGGGCGTCGAGATGAGTTGTTCCATGGTTCCCCGTTCCCATTCACGAGCCACCGTCAGCGAAGTCAACATCGCGGCGATGACCATCATGATGACGGCGATCAGACCGGGGATGATGTAGTTCCTCGATTCCAGGTCAGTGTTGAACCAAACTCGGGGCCGGAGTTCGAGCGGCGACCGGAGCGCGCGGCCTCCCTTCCGTTGAATCTGCTGGAGGGCTATCCCCTGTGAATAGGTCAGCGCCACCACCTCGGCGTAACTCACGGCGAGCGTGGCGGTATTGGAGTCGCTTCCATCCACGATGAGTTGGGCCGAGGCCGGTCGCCCGGATTCGATGCGGCCCGCGAAGCCTCTTGGGATAATGAGGGCAACGAGCGCCTGGGCGGAATCGATGGCCTGTTCCAACTCTCGGTAGTTGCGCACATAGCCCCGCACCGAGAAGTAACGAGAACCGTCGAACCGGCTGATGAATTCCCGGCTGGCTTGGGATTCACTCTGGTCCCAGACGACCAGCGGCACGTTATCCACATCGAGCGTCAAGGCATATCCGTAAAGCATCAGCAGCAGCATCGGAATAGCGATACCCATCCCGAGGCTCCGGGGATCACGGAGGATGTGAATGAATTCCTTGCGGGCAATCGCCCAGACTCGAAGGGGCTTCATCCTTGCACCGCCTGTTGGGCTTTCTCCGCGCGGTCGCGAGCTTCAATCAGTGAAACAAACACGTCCTCCAATGAGGGGACAATCTTCTCGATTCGCTCGAGTGGGTAGCCTTTCTTCCCCAGCAGGCTGGTGACTTCGGCGGCGGCTGTTTCACCATCCGCGGCAACCACGTGCAGCCCCTTGCCGAACAACGCGACATCTTTGATTCCCGCCATCTTTTCAATTTCTCCCATGGCGTCCTGCGGGCGGTCGCAGAGGACCTCTAAGACCTCGTCCTGCATCAGGCGGGTCTTGAGGACTCCCGGCGCTCCGATGGCGATGAGTTCGCCGCGATAGATAAGCGCAATCCGGTCGCAGTACTCCGCCTCGTCCATGTAATGGGTGGTGACAAAAACCGTGACGCCCTTGCCTGCGAGTTCGTAAATGAGATCCCAGAATTGGCGGCGGCTGATGGGATCGACCCCGGAGGTGGGTTCGTCGAGGAAAATAATGGGCGGCTCGTGGAGGATGGCGCATCCCAACGCCAGCCGCTGCTTCCAGCCGCCCGAGAGGATGGACGTTCGGGAGTGCCGGTGTTCCTGGAGGCCGGCCATTTCCAGCACCCATTGCTTGCGTTCCTGTCGTTTTTTCGGGGCAATGCGGTAGATGCCGCTGTAGAAGTCGATGTTCTCCTCGACCGTCAGATCCTCGTAAAGTGAGAACTTCTGGCTCATGTAGCCGATGTGGTTCTTGATCTTCTCGGCTTCCGTGCGGACATCCAATCCCGCCACCGTCCCCTTGCCGCCAGACGGCGCGAGAATGCCGCAGAGCATCCGGATGGTGGTGGACTTGCCTGCTCCGTTAGGGCCGAGGAAGCCGAAGATCTCGCCTTTCGAGACCTCGAAGCTGACGCGGTTCACGGCGACAAAGCGGCCGAAGCGCTTCTCCAAGCCCTCCACCACCACCGCCTTCCCGTTTTCACGGGGATTCATGCCCAACTCCACTTCTTTCGCCAGCGAGCACCGAGACGAAAACATCTTCGAGTGAGGGTTCGATGGCCCGGATACCACTGACGGCAAGGCTCTGCTGCGCGAGTAGCTTCTGCGCCGCCGAAATTGTTTTCCCAGGTTCTTCTGTGACCACATGAACGCGGTCACCGAAAAGGCCTACCGAGCCTGCGGGGAAATGCTCGCGGAGCAGAGCTGTGGCCCGGCGCGGGTCTACGGACCGAATCTCGATGATGGTTCCTCGCATCAGCTTTTTCACTTCATCCGGAGTGTCGCAGGCTAGGAGCTTCCCTTTATGCATCAGGGCAATCCGGTTGCAGCGCTCGGCCTCATCAAGGTAAGCGGTCGAGACGAAGATCGTCACCTTTTCGCGCAGCAGTTGGTAAAGGATGCGCCAGAAGTCCCGACGCGAGACGGGATCGACGCCGTTGGTCGGCTCGTCCAGGAAAAGGACTCTGGGTATATGGATGAGCGCGCAGGCCAGCCCCAGCTTCTGCTTCATGCCGCCCGAGAGGTTCCCCGCCAGGCGCTTCTTGAAGGGAGTCAGGTTACTGAAAGAAAGCAGACGCGCGATTTTCTTCTCCCGGCCCAACCGCGGCACGCCGTAGATATCAGCGTAGAAATGGATGTTCTCCTCGACGGTCAAGTCCGCGTAAAGCCCGAAGCGCTGGCTCATGTATCCGATCTCTTCCTTGATGGCCTCTGCCTCGCGCACGACGTGCTTGCCCATCACCCAGGCGTCGCCGGAGGTGGGATCCATCACTCCGGTCAGCAGCCGCATGGTGGTGGTCTTGCCGGCGCCGTCCGGACCGACGAGGCCGAAGATCTCACCTTCCGTCACGCTGAGGGTCAGACCATCAACCGCCTTCAGTTCGTCAAACTTTTTGGTGAGGTTGGCGGTTTTGATTGCGTCCATTGTCCTCTTCCTCTGACAACCCTTGCAGCGCGCCCCTTACTGCTCGAGTAGCGGCGGGCTCTGCCCGCCCGCGGGAGGGCCAAGCCCTCCCCTACGAATTGCCCGAAAGCAGGATTTCCGCGTCCGCGGGCATCGCCGGCTTCAGTTCCAGGTTGGGATTTGAGATGGTCACCTTGATGCGATAGACCAATTTCACTCGCTCTTTCTGCGTTTGAACATTCTTGGGAGTAAACTCCGCCTCCGAGGAGATGAAAGACACGCGTCCCTCATAGCTCTTTTCAGGGTAACTGTCCGTTTTCACGCGCACCCTCTGACCCAGCTTGACCTTTCCCAGGTCGGTTTCCTCGATGTAGGCGCGCACCCAGATATCCTGGAGGTTCCCGACGGTGACCACAGGCGTTCCCGCGGCGACGTATTCCCCCGGCTCCACGTTCTTGGAGAGAACCACGCCGGTAAGAGGCGAGACGAGGATCGCATAGCCTAGCCGGGTTTCAGCCAGGGCCAGCATTTCCCCGGCCTGTTGCAGGTGGGCACGAGCCTGGTCGATGGTCTCGCGGCGCGGGCCCTCCTTGACGAGGGCGTAGCGCATCTTGGCTTCCGCCAGCCCTGCGCGGACTTGCGCAATTTGCTCCTTGCGGGGACCTTCTTTCACCAGTTTCAAATGTTCCTCGGCCTCGCGCTCCCGGGCCACTGCCGTCTCGGCCGTTGTCCGCGCGGCGTCGAACTGCTGGGCAGAGACGATCTCTTTCTTGAAGAGACCTGCATAGCGTTCGTAGTCCGCCTGAGCGCGTTTGGTCTCTGCCTTCGCCCTTTCCAGCGCTGCTTTCGCCGCCGCTATTTCTTGCGACCTCGAGCCGGCCAGCATTTCGTCGAGGTGCGCCTGGGCGTTCTGCGCGGCGGCCTCGGCCTGGGCAATCTCCTCGGGCCGCGACCCTGCCTCCAGCTCCGCCAGTGCCGCTTCGGCGGCCCGCACCTCCGCCCGGCGCAGAGCTACTTCCTGAGCCAGTTCCACGCTGTCGAGACGCGCTACCTTCTGCCCGGCTTTGACCGTCTCACCTTCCGTGACTGCACGCTCTTCCACGCGGCCGGGAATCTTGAAGCTCAACTCGGCTTCGGTGACCTCGATGTTCCCCGAAACGCGAATCACCTTCGCTTCGCGATTGGACTTGCTGCGGGCGTATAAAAAGAGCGATAGGACGACGACCGCGACCGCCCCAGCCAAGATCATCAACCGCTTCTTGTTCTGCATAGCGCTCACCCCCGGGTGAATGCTGGTTCACTTGCGAGGCCAAAAACTATTTCGCCTTGATGGCCTCGCTGAAAATCTTCCAGGCTCTCTCGGCGTGCTTTGTCACATCAAACATGCCGTCACTCATCAGCCAGAGGAAGCCCGTTTGCTGAGTGATTCCCAGGAGCATCAAGGCAATCGTGCCAGCATCGATATCCGCCCGGATCCTCCCGGCGCCCTGGCCTTGCTGGACCATCTCGCCCACACGCGCGAGATACCTTCGGATGATCATCAGCACTTTGGCTTTTCTTTCCGGGTGGCCGCTGTGAACATCATCCGCGAAAAGGAAGCGTGGCATCGCCAGAAGCTGGTTCTCACGAACCATCTGCACATGCCGCCTCAACAGACTGCGCAGACACTCCAGCGGGTCGGGAGTCTCTTCACCCAGCGAGCAGGTATTAACCAGGAATTGCTCGCCGAACTGATCGATGGCGGCGTCCAGCACATCGTCCTTACTCTGGAAGTGCCGATAGATCGCCGAAGGGACAAGGCCAATGCGCCGGGCAATGCCCGCCACGCTGAGCTTGCGGAGCCCCTGGGTGGCAACAATGTTCAAGGCAGCTTGCACGATTTGCTCACGCCGGACTTCAGTTTCGAGTTTTTGCGTTGCCACGTGGACCTCGTGTGTGAATGTATATTCACATTTTTATATTCTCAATCCCGGGTGTCAAGCGAAAATTTCATTGATTCCCTGAAAGTTCTATAACCAACTAGATCCAAAGCACTAAGAGCATCTATACTTCGCTGGAGCCATGCGGCAAATAGTCCTTTGTTGTTCCCGAATTGATGTGTATTGATAATCACAATTCTCTTCATCAAAGCCGTGTATGCTTAGTCTCGAGCCCAACCAGCTTCGCCCAAATGCCGCCCGTGTGCAGCCAGCCCGTGACTTACCACCTGGTTTGAAGATATCCTTGCTTGTAAGGCGCCGGCTCATTAACTCGAGGTGAGACTGTGCACCTTATTCAGTGAAATACCATGAGTTTGATTCTCAAAGTGGAATGTTATGCCGGCTACAAAGCCGATGAGCGGCCTCTCCGCTTCACTCCCCAGGCCCTCGACTCACGAACCTACGAGGTGAAGGAAGTCCTCGATCAGTGGTATGGTGTTGGCTACCATTGCTTCAAGGTACGCGCCGATGACGGGGGCGTGTACATCCTTCGTCATCACGAACAAGAGGACCTCTGGACCCTGGACTCGTTCCGCCGCGGTCAAAACTGAGTTTTTCAGAACCTTCGCCAAACATCTGCTTGCCCGCGTTCATGACAATCTCCCAGAGAAGTGATTAAATAGATTGGGCAGTCCCCAACGGCGGTTCCCTCACCCGCCGGGAAGGGTGAATCGCCGAGGCGACATGCAAAAGGGCGAAAACGTTATCTCCATCGCGCTGGCCGTTGTGGTGGTCTTGACCATTCTGGCCATCCAGCGCAAGTGGCAGCCGGCCAGCTTGCAGGAAGTGGCGTCCTCTGCGGAAGAGTTCATTCTGACGGGGATTCGCGGGCAGGTGCCCGACATCGCAGGCTACGAGAGGGTGAAGACCTTCCGACTGGACCGCAACTACCGCGCCGGCCTTTATCGGCAAAGTCCCGCCCCCCTGATCTTTGCTCCAGGCCGCTTCGTCATTTACAACCGCGACAACCAGCCGGTCTTCAAACTGGAAACCCTGGAAGGCTCGAAGGATTCCTGGACCACGCTCTATGATTTTGCAGGCCGGAATGGTTTACCCGTTCCAGGAAGCGGCCGGCGGCCCGTTTACACACGCAACCTGACAGGGACCGGGCGCCTCGATATGGTGATTGGGCAGTATTCGGGGGGCGACCGTTGCTGCACCACCGCCACCGCCGTGGAGTTAGGAGACGATTCTGTCAAGCCGCTCGGGCGGATCGAGGGGCTCGCCGGCTTGCCCTTTGAAGGTCTGGAGCTGCGGAAGCTTGATAAGGACCCCGCCTGGGAGATCCTCGCGCATCGGCCGCAAAACACCCTGTGCGGTTTCCACGCCGATGCGGCGGATATTCTTTCCATCTATGGCTATGTCAACGGCCAGTACACCGACCAGACTGGGCATTACGCCCTCTACCTGGCCAGCGTCCTGAAGCAGAACCTTGGCAAGTGGTCTCACGAGAAAGGTCGAACCCTGGGACTCTTACAAACCCTCGTCAGCGAATACGCGGCGCTTGGCCAACGGGAACAAGCCAAGCGCCTCTTCGCTATGAGCCTGACGCAGTTCCTGCCGAACCTTAAAGCAAAAGGGGTTGATCCCAACGCCTGCCTCGAGGACGTGGAGAACCTCCTGGACAGGCTTCCGAGTGTGGCGCCCTGAGGGGTCACGCTTGGCGGGTTTGCAGGCGCACAGCCCACCGTGGCGGCTGCTCCAGCAGCGTTCTCACAGCACTGGCTCTTCCCAGTTTTCCAGTATCCTCTTGATTTGCCCCATGAACTGTTCCGCCACTGCGCCATCGATGATGCGGTGGTCATAGGAAAGCGACAGGTAAACCATGGGCCGGATGGCGATGGCGTCGTTGCGAACCACCGGACGCTTTTCGATCACTCCCACGCCGAGGATGGCCACCTGGGGCTGGTTGATGATGGGCATGCCGAACACCCCGCCGAAACTCCCGGGGTTGGTGATGGTGAAGGTCCCTCCCTGCACGTCATCCACGCTCAAGCGTTTGGTCCGGGCCCGCTCCGCCAGGTCTTGAATGGCACGCGCAATCCCCAGGAAGTCCTTCTCATCGGCGCGCTTGATGACGGGGACGATCAGGCCGGTTTCAAGCGCCACCGCAATCCCCATGTTCACGTCCCGCTTGTAGATGATGTTGGTGCCTTCCACCGAGGAGTTGACGATGGGGAACTGCTTGATGGCCTCCACCGCAGCCCGCACGAAGAATGAGGTGTAGGTGAGCTTGACGTTGTTCCGCTGCTCAAACTCCTGCTCACAGCGCGCTCGCACCTCGGCGACCTTGGTCATCTCGACTTCAAACACCGAGGTAACGTGGGCGGAGGTTCTCTTGCTGAGCACCATATGCTCGGCGATTTTCTGCCGCATGGGTGTCATAGGAACAACATGTGTGGGGCCGGTAAAGGTTATCGCCGGCGGCGCGCCAGCCAAGGGCGCGGGCGAAGGCGCCGGGGCAGCGGGGGGGTGGGGTGCAGCGGCAGCCGCGGCGCCGGGCTGCGCAAGATAGGCCAGAATATCCTTCTTGCTGACGCGCCCGCCCAGGCCGGTCCCCTTGACCAGGCTAAGATCCACGCGGTGCTCCTGAGCGATTCGCCGCACCAGAGGTGAGGTGCGAATGCTCGCCGGCACGCTGGGAATCGAGGGGGCGCCAATGGCGGTAGGTGGAGCGGATAATGGCGGGGCCGCCGGAGCTGCGGCGGCTGGCGCCGGCGCGGGAGCTTCTGCTTTCAGCGGGGTCGCCTCCACGGCGGCTCCCTCGCCATCAATCACCGCCACCACGGTGTTCACCGCGACGGTCTCGGCTTCTTTGACCAGGATCTTGGCTAACACCCCGGCCGCCGGCGAGGGGATTTCCGCGTCCACTTTATCGGTGGAGATTTCAAACAGCGGCTCGTCACGCTCGACGCGGTCGCCCGCCTTCTTGAACCACTTGGTAATGGTCCCTTCCGCAACGCTCTCCCCCATCTGGGGCATGATGACATTCGTGGGCATGGGAACTCCTTACCTCAGTCAAAAGTCAACAGTCGAAGGTCGAAAGTGAAAAGAGTTGAAGCCTTGCTCACGCCGCTCCAGCAAGCTCGACCTTCTCGCGCAAGGCATGCAACATTCGTGCGACCTCCGAAATTTCCGCCAGAGGCTTCTTGGCTGCCTCTGGCGTCAGATAACCCAAATCACGACTGAGTACCGTGAGGTATTCAGTTTCTGCTAAAGATCCTTCCGCAATGTTGAGAAAACGAGCGTACTCTTGGCTGCCCCGTCGTTTGGATCCCTCCGCGATATTGGTCGGGACTGAAGCCGCAGCCCTCCTGAGCTGGGAAGTCAAACCAAAGCGTTCGTCACGAGGGAAGTTTGAGCTGAGCCGGTAGACCTCCAGCACCAGAGCGTGACTGCGCTGCCACACCTTCAGATCTGTGAAACGTTGCATGCTCCTCGCCTCCGTGAGTCACATTCACGTTTGTTCCGTTTCTTACGGCGGGGGACTTCGATGTTGTGACTTCCGACCTTCGACTTTCGACCTTCGACTTTCAACTGTTGACTTCTCTTAGTAGCGCGCTAGCTTTCGCGCCGCTTCCACAACCTTCTGCACATTCGGCAGGAAGTACTCCTCGAGCGGCGGCGAAAAGGGCACGGGCGTGTCAGGCGCCGTAACACGGAGGATGGGGCCGTCCAGATCCGCGAAAGCCTTCTCCGCAATGAGGGCCGCCAGCTCGCCGGCCATGCCGCCCGTGCGGGTGTCCTCGTGGAGCAGGATGACCTTGCTGCACTTGCGCACGCTGGCGAGCACCGTCGCTTCATCGTAGGGCAACAGGGTGCGCAGGTCAACGACCTCCAGGGAGATGCCTTCCTCATCGAGTTGGTTCGCGGCCTCCAGCGCCGTCCACACCATCGCGCCGTAAGTGATGACGGAGATGTCCGTCCCCTCGCGCCGCACCGCCGCCTTGCCCAGCGGCACCACGTAATCTTCGGCCGGCACCTCGTCCTTGATGCGGCGATAGAGGAACTTGTGCTCGAAGAAAATCACCGGGTTGTCGTCTCGGATCGCAGCCTTGATGAGGCCCTTGGCGTCGTGGGCCGTGGCGGGGATGACCACTTTCAGCCCCGGGGTGTGCACAAACCACATTTCGTTGGACTGGGAATGGAAAGGGCCTCCGTGCACGCCCGCTCCCGACGGCCCCCGGATGACGATGGGGACCGACGGCCCCCAGCGATAGTGAATCTTGGCGGCCATGTTTACGATTTGGTCGAAGCCACAGGCGATGAAATCCATGAACTGCATTTCGGCCACGGGGCGCATGCCCGCGAGCGCCGCGCCCACCGCCGCCCCCACAATCGCCGACTCGGAGATGGGGGTGTCGATGACGCGCTCTTCGCCGAATTTCTCCAGCATTCCGGCGGTCACCTTGAACGCGCCGCCATAGACGCCGATATCTTCGCCCAGGAGAAACACGGAAGGGTCGCGCTCCATCTCCTCCCAGATGCCTTGCCGGATAGCCTCGAGATAGGTCAGTACGGGCATGTTACAACCTCAACTTCAACATTGAGTCATTGGGTGATTGTGCGATTGAGTGATTGAATCATTCATTTTGGGTCGCGGTGCTTCGCCTTTCGAAATCGTCAATGCCGCAATGGCTCAATCACTCCATCCGTCGCTGGCTTCCACCAGCAACAGTCGTCGCAATAAACCCCTCCGAGGGCCACGTGCGCCTCGGGCAGCGGGCTTGCTTCGGCGAACGCCACCGCGTCATCGACCTCTCTTTGAATGGCCTCCTCGATTTCCTTGACGCGTTGCGGCGTAATGTGCTTCTTCTCCAACAAATGTTTTTGGAATCGCTCGATGGGATCTTTCCTGGCCCACGCTTTGAAAAGTTCTTTGGGCACATACTCGGCCGCGTCGTGAGCCGCGTGGCCTGTCATGCGAAACGTCTTGCACTCGACGAGGCTCGGCCCGCGACCTTCGCGCGCCAACTTGATGGCCTTGGCGACCGCGTGATAAACGGTGAGGACGTCGTTGCCATCCACCGTCACGCCTGGCATTGCGTAGGCCTTCGCACGCAGGGAGAGATCCTTTATCGCATATTCTTTTTCCGGGGGTGTTGAGTAAGCGTAGCCGTTGTTATTGCAGACGAAAATAACCGGGAGCTTCATGACTGAGGCCAGGTTCATGGCTTCGTGGACGTCTCCCTCGCTGGAAGTTCCTTCACCAAAGAAGACGACCACCACATTCCCCTGGTCACGCCGCTTGAGCGCCATGGCCACCCCGCAGGCAACGGGGCACCAGCTACCCAGGTGCGAGATGATGCCCACCACCCCGCGTTTCATGTCGCCAAAATGCAGCGAAGCGTCGCGGCCGTGCGTGGGACCATTGGCTCGACCCAACCAGTTGCAGAAGATCTCCCGGAGCGAAAAGCCGCGAATCACGAAAGCGGCGAAATCACGGTGGGTGGGCGCCACAACATCGCCCTGTGTAAGCTGGAGCGTCGCGCCCACGGTGATCGCTTCCTGGCCGCGGCCGACGTAGACTCCTCCCACAATCTTCCCCTGCCGATAGAGGATGTGTTCAATCCTCCACTCCGCCTCGCGGGTGAGCTTCAGGTAGTAGAGCATCCGCTCCAGCGTCGCGGCGTCCAGCCCAGAGGCCTTACGGGGGGTTCGAGTTGTGTGAGCTCCCGACATGCGCCTCAGTCGTCCCCTGTAATCTGGAAGTAGGCAGAATGCAGAAAGCAGTAGGCAGTGCGCTGCGCCGTCATGTCGTCTTCAGCTCGAAGCACGGATTGACGATGAATCCTTCGACGATCACCCCATCGACATTCCTCGGCGGCTCGCCTTCGGCGATGTATCCCGAGGCGTTACCAGCTAGAATCGCTGGCCCAGCCATACCCGCGACCAGTGCACTTAACTCATCATGTGTGGGGAAACCCTCCACATGAAACCCGAAAAGCTTCTGGAGGACGTGAAGCCGACCTCGTTTGTCATTGTCCTCAGTTCTGCGCTTAGCTGAAAGTGGAAGAACGTAGAGCTTGCGCCATGCGGCGCTCGGGAACGATTCGGCAACCAAGAGCCCTCCGTCCGCTGGCATCGTAATCAACCGGTCTGAGACAAGCACTCCACCCATGCTGACCAAATGCTTAAAGACAGCGATAGAAAAGGCTACGAAGGGCTTGGAACTGGGGGGTTTTACTTCTCCCTTAGTTCCTGTCTTCATTGGCGTATTCAACTTGCTTTCGCAGATTCGACAGTGTTCAAGCCCGTCGTCCGGCGCCTTCCAGCCCTGCGGCCCGTCTAGAAGAACAATCGTGATTCCCTGCTCCAAACAAAAGGTATGGATGGCTTGCGCGCATTGCTCTGCTTTAGGTGGTTTGGTTATCAGCTTCTCTGGAGGGATGAACTCTACTTTCGAAGGTCGGCCCCCCTGTTCCTCGATCAGACACACACCGAAGTCACGTACTTTCGTATACGCTAGATCGATTGATAGAACTGTCCCCACCTTCCACCTCCGGAAGAAACCCACGGCGAGAGAGGCGCTCGCTGTGGCTACCCCTGCTTACTGCCTTCTGCCTACTGCTTTCTAGGCCCAAACCGGCCGCGCGGCGTCCTCGGGTGGCGGAAACGGGCTCGCCTCCGCAAAGGCCACGTCCTCGCGAATCTCCTTTTCGATGCGCGCTTCGATCGCGGCTTTCTCCTCTGCTGTCATGAGCTTGTTTTGCGTCAGATACTTTTCAAAGCGCAGGATGGGATCTTTCTTGCGCCACCTGTCCAGAACTTCCTTCGGGACGTAGCGCGCGTCGTCGTGCTCCGCGTGGCCTCTCATGCGCATCGTCTTGCACTCGATAAGCGCCGGGCCACCTCCCCGCCGCGCCCGCCCGGCTGCGGCTCGCGTCGCCTTATACACTGCAAGCACGTTGTTGCCGTCCACGATAGTGGCGGGGATTCCGTAGCCCTTGGCACGCTCCGCGATATTCCGGACGGCCATCTGTTTCTCCACTGGCGTCGAGTAGGCCCAGCCGTTGTTCTCCGCAATAATCAGCAGTGGAAGCTTCTGCACCGCCGCGAAGTTCACGCCCTCGTGGAAAGGGCCGGTACTGGTAGCGCCGTCGCCCACGTAAGTGACGGCCACACGCTTCTCCTTGCGCAGCTTGGCCGCCAGCGCCACTCCGGCCATCACCGGCACCGTTTCGCCCAGCATGCTGATGGGCGCGATCACGCCCCGTTCGACGTCACCGAAGTGCGTGTTGGCGTCTCGGCCACCCGTGGGGCCGTCCTTGCGCCCCATGTATTGCAGGAACAGGTCGCGCGGCCGGTAGCCGCGCATCAGCATTGCGCCGACGTTCCGAATGACCGGGCCGATCACGTCCTGCTTCTCCAGTGCGTAGGCGGTGCCCACAGAAATCGCCTCCTGGCCCAGGCTGGAATAGACCCCACCCACCACCTTGCCCTGGCGGTAAAGTGTGGCCAGTTGCTCGTCCACACGCCGGTTCAGGCGCAGGTAGTAGTGGATCTCGTGAAGTTGTGACCGGCGGAGTTTCACGGGACATTCATGTAGAGGCGGCCCGGTGGGCCGTCTCAGAACGCGAGACGTTCCAGCGGAACGTCTCTACGGCACCTTTCCAGTTCCAGTTCAAACACCTTGCCAAAGTGCTCGACGACGCGCTCCACCACTGCTCTCATCTCCACGGGTCGGCCCAGCAATTTTTCGAGTGAGGTAACCCCCTTGCCAGGTAGCCCGCAAGGGACAATCCATTCAAAGTAGCGGAGGTCCGTGTTCACATTGAAAGCGAAGCCGTGCGACGTTACCCAGCGGGAGAGGTGAACACCCATAGCCACCAGCTTGTCGTTTCCCACCCAGACTCCCGGCACGCCCGCGATTCGTCCGGCCTCAATTCCCAAATCCCCCGCCACGCCGATGCAGACCTCTTCCAGCGAACGCATGTACCAGGAAATGTCGCGCCGGTGCCGTGTCAGGTCGAGAATGGGATAGCCCGCCAGTTGCCCGGGGCCATGATAAGTGACATCGCCGCCGCGGTCCGTCTCAAAGACCTGGACACCTTGCGCCACCAGCCACTTTGCGGACACGAGGAGATTCTCTTTCTTCGCGTTGCGGCCCAGCGTGTAAACGTGCGGATGCTCGAGCAGCAGAAGTGTATCCGGAATCGTCCCGGCCTTGCGCTGCGCGACGCGCTCCCGCTGGAGTTCGAGCGCCTCCGCGTAGTCAACCCGCCCGAGTTGTTCGACGTGGCAGAGCATGGCGAAACGCAGTTGACAGTCAAAAGTCGAAAGTCAAAGGTCAAAAGCCCGGCAACCTGCTGCCCTACTTTTGACTTTGCACTATCGACTGTCGACTGCACTAAATGTGAATCGACTCCCCGTAGATGGCGTGGGCGGCTTCCAGCATGGCCTCGGAGAGTGTGGGGTGCGGGTGGATGGTATGCGTCAGGTCGAGCGCCGTACCTTCCAGGCGCATCGTCGCAACTCCTTCGGCGACCATCTCGGTGGCGCCCGGCCCAATGATGTGTACGCCCAGGATCTCTCCGTAGCGCTCGTCACTCACGATCTTCACCCAACCCTCGCGCGCCCCCAGAATGGTAGCCCTGCTGTTGCCGGCAAAAGGAAACTTCCCTACCCGAACTTTGTGCCCAGCCTCGCGCGCCTTGCTTTCTGAAAGCCCCACGCTGCCGATTTGCGGCTCGCAGTAAGTGCAGTTGGGGACCTGCTGGTAGTTAATGGGTTCGGCCTCTTTGCCGGAGGCATGGGTGACCGCCACGATGCCTTCCATCGACGCGACGTGAGCCAGCAGCGGGCTGCCCGCGACGATGTCGCCGACGGCGTAAACCCCCACTTCGTCGGTTTGCATGTAGGGGTCAGTCTTGAGGAATCCCCGTTCCACCTTGATTTTGGTGTTCTCCAAGCCCATCCCCTGGGTGTTGGGCGCGCGGCCCACCGCCACCAGCAGCGTCTCCGCTTCCTGCGTGTGGGTTTTGCCGTCGGAGGTCGTGAAGCTGACCGAAACTCCCTTCCCCGTCTTCACCGCCTTTTCATATTTCGCCTGCGTGTGAACGGCGATGCCCTGCTTACGGAAGGACTTGTCGAGTTCCGCCGACATCTCCTCATCCTCCAGCGGCACGATGCGGGGGAGCATCTCGATCAGCGTCACCTTGGTTCCAAAACGGTGATACATGGAGGCAAACTCCACGCCCACCGCGCCCGCCCCGATGATCATCATGGAATTCGGGATTTCCTTCAGTTCCAGAATTTCTTTGTTGGTCAGAACGGTTTTGCCGTCGGGTTCGAGGCCGGGGAAGAGCTTGGCCTCGGAGCCAGTGGCCAGGATGATTTTCTTTGCGGCAACTTCCGTTTTCTCGTTCTTGGCATCGTTGACGGTGATTCGTCCCGGCCCCGCCAGGCGGCCGAATCCCTGAATCGTGTCCACCTTGTTCTTCTTGAGCAGGAACTCCACGCCCTTGGCGAGCTTCCTCACAATCTTGTTTTTGCGCGCCTGGACCGCCGCCCAGTCTAAGGAAAATTCCTTGCAGATGATTCCGTATTCTTTGGCGTTCCTGAAGTGATCGAGGATCTCCGCATTCAGGAGCAGGGCCTTCGTCGGTATGCAGCCCCAGTGCAGGCACGTCCCGCCAAACTTGTCGTCCTTCTCGATGAGGGCCGTCTTGAGGCCCAGTTGCCCGGCGCGAATCGCCGCCACATAACCGCCCGGCCCGCTGCCAATGATTGCAACGTCGTACTTGGGAGTCTCTGCCAAATCCACACCTCCACTTGTAAGGGCGAACCGGAGCCTGCCCGCCCCGGTGGGTGTTCGCCCTGTGTCTTTCAGTAACGCCGCACCTGCCAAGGGCGGATACCCAGGTCCGCCCTTACAAAGTCCTGGCGCGCTGAGCCACAAGCGGCCATCTTACATTATGAAAATTAGCGGAACAAGCCGTCTGGCAGGCTGGAACGACAAAGGCGAGGCCCGAAGGGGTATGCGAGCCCTTGTTCGCTCGCTCAAGCAGAGTTAACTTGAGACCAGCAAGGTGTCTGGAGGAACGTAGCGGATTGTTGCGCCAAGATGCTGTCATTTCCGATAGGGTGTGTGTTCTCTGCGGAAGCCGGTCGAGCCTTGTCAGCGCTGCTTTGGAGGTTTGCGGCGACTGCCTCCGCACTCGCACGGGTGAGGCGCTGCGCCTCGCCTCGGCCGTACATGAGAAGACGCGGCGGGCCTTCGACCTGCCAGATTTTCCACCCCGGACCGTAGGTGGTGTGCGATGCGTCCTGTGCAGCCGGGAATGCCTAATCGGGGAAGGTGAACGTGGGTATTGCGGACTGCGCACTGTCCGCAACGGCCGCCTGACGCATCTGGCGGGCACCCCGCAGCGCGGCCTTCTGCACTGGTATTTTGATCCGCTGCCGACCAATTGCGTGGCCGATTGGGTCTGCGCCGGCCATCAGCAACGGGGTCGTTACAATCTCGCGGTTTTTTATGCCAGTTGCACCCTCAACTGCCTTTTCTGCCAGAACTGGAACTTCCGCGAGTTCTCACCCGCCGGCTCGAGTGGCATGAGCGCTGCCGAACTGGCCGAGGCTGCTGATGAACTCACTTTCTGCGTCTGCTTCTTCGGCGGCGATCCGGCGTCGCAGATGCCCCATGCCCTAGCGGTGGCGCAGCGCCTGGCGAAAAAAGGAGTTGCGATCTGCTGGGAGACGGCCGGCACCTCGAACTCCAAGCTGCTGGACCGCGCGGTGCAACTGTCGCTGGAAACGGGCGGGTGCATCAAGTTCGACCTCAAGGCTTACAGCGAGGCTCTGCACATCGCCCTGACGGGCGCGTCGAACCAACGCACACTCGAGAACTTCGCGCGCGCGGCGCGCCGGTGTGGCGAACGCCCCCAACCGCCCCTGGTGATTGCCAGCACGTTGTTGGTGCCCGGCTACGTGGACGCTGCGGAGGTTGGCCGCATCGCATGCTTTATCGCCGGTCTCAATCCGAACATCCCCTATTCCTTGCTGGCCTTCGGACCGCATTTCTATATGCCGGACCTGCCCCGCACCTCCGTCCGGCACGCTGAAGACGCCCAAGCGGCGGCCCGCGCGGCCGGCCTCGCCAATGTCCACATTGGCAACCGCCACTTGCTCTCGCGGGATTACTGATAGGGCCATTTTGCTGACGAGCCATTCAGGGCGGGGAGGTGGCCTGCCGTCATGAAAACCACATCTTATGTGACGCGGCAAATGCGCCGAGGTGTAGAGACGGCCCGGTGGGGCGTCTCCAAAGGCGCGACGTTCCAACAGAACGTCTCTACGGCGGTCATCCATCCCGCATCGCGGGAGGACAGGTAGACTGCCGCTACAATTGGAGTTTTGAGGCAGCCTCTTCTTCGGTGTGCGATTCTCTCTCTTGGGACCTTCTTCGGCGGGATCATACTGCCCCCCTGTATGCCCCGCTATCGTCTCTACTTTCCCCCCGGGCCAGCTCCCAGTTCTTCACCATGAGCGCCTACTACTGAACGCCACTGCTCAAGAGCCTGCGCTTCTGCAAGGAATTTGTCCGGGTTCTTGGTCAACTAAGGGGTGAAATGTGTTTCATGCTTGTCGGCTGGTGTACATCTCAAGGGGCAAGCGGGAGGGCCCTCCCCTACCAACCTACGCGACCACGCGCAGCCCCTCGGCGGCGCGGGGCTGGGGCCGGGGAGGCGGGGTGTAGCCCTCGGGCAGGTCGCCGTTGTCGGCGCGCAGGTACTGCCAGTAGTGAGGCTTGAGCCCGGCGATGAGTTCCTTGCGGGTTTTGGTCTTCAGGGGCCTGCCGAGATAAATCTTGCCCAGGCGTTCCATCCACTTTTCCGGGAGCAAGCTGGCGAACATGAAGAGCGGCCAAGTGAAATTCGGCCCGTTGGCTTTGCGCAGCTTGTAAAGCCACATGAAGATTGCCCCCAGCCGCCAAGCCGTGGGACCCCACCAGCTATACTGGCCGGGTCGCAAGTTCAACTTCCAGCACTTCATAATGAGCTGCCACTGGAGCGGCGAGAGGTTGCGAGTCTCGGTCACGCCTTTTTGATTTTCCATACGCGTGTCGTGCAGGGGCGTGAAGATGGAGGGCACCAGGAAAGCGAACAGGTCACGGCGCTCCATCTCACAGATCAAGTCGAGCGTCGCCTTCACGTCTTCATCGGTCTCGCCCGGGTTGCCGACCATCAAGGTGAACATGGGGAACCAGTTATTCTCGTTGGCGATGCGCAAGGCTTCCAGGACCACGCTGGGCCAGTCATCGATGGAGAACGGAACGGCCTTACTCGGCATGATTTTCCTGGCCATGCGAACCGATCCCGTTTCCAGCCCCGCCAGCGGGCAGACCGCCTTCTTCTGAGGATGTGTGCTCAAATGCGGAAGGTGGATGGGACTCTTGGGCAGCAGAATCCCGGAAAGCTTCTTGATGAGTGTCGGGTCAACAACGAAAGGCGCGATGGTGCAGTGGCTCAGAACGTGTTGTTCGACGCCGGGCGTCGAGACGATATCCGAGTAGAGATCCAGCAGCGCCTCACGGTTGGGGAAGAAGAAGGGCGCATCGGTGCGCACCTGCCCCCAGATGAACATGTCTTCGGTGGCGAGGGAAATCTGCTTGTTGCCTTCGCGGACGTTGGCGCGGACCGCCGCCATGATCTTCTCTTTGGGAAAATCAATCTGCGGGTTCAAGTCCGGGACGCAGAACCGGCAGCGGCGCCCGCAGCCGGTGGTCATCTCGACCACACCAAAGGTGGTCCGCTGATCGGGGACGAGGAGATCGGCGCGGCTGGTGGGATGGGCCACGGTGACCTCCCGCGGCAGTTCCTCGCCCCGCATCGCTTTGCGGAAGAGGGCCATGGACTCGACGGATTCGCTGCGGCCATCCACCACGCAATCCACACCAAGCTCCTCGAAGCTGTCGGTCTGGGTGATCTGCCAGCCACCCGATCCGCCCACAATCACTTTGAAGTTCTTGCGGAAGGGATTGGACTTGATCTTTTGGAACGCGGCCTTCGCGTAATGGGAATTGATCGGCTGCTTCGAGGAGCCGAAGATCGAGGCGTAAACACCGGCGGCAAACGTCACGCCCAGGGGATTGTGGGTGGAGACCGCAACGACACGCGTCCTCGGTCCGATAAACTTGTCGAGGTCGTCGGGATAACAGGCGACGATGTCCTGGGCGGGGTATTCCCGCAGCAAGGCTTTCTGCACCAGACGCACTCCGGCAGGCATATAGCGCGCCGAGCCATCCGGGTTGTATTCCACCTTGCGCCAGTTGGGATACTTGCGGTTCAGCACACACTCCATCCAGGTGGGCATGGAGGCCATGGCCATCTGGATGAAGTAGCCCGCGTGGTCAATGGTTTCGGTGAGCGGCGCGGTGAGGACGATGAGCCTGCCACCATCCTTGGGGGGCTCGTAAGCCCTCGGCTCATGCCCGTTGTCGTTCACGCCGGCGCGGGAGTTGCCGTTGCCGGAATTACCGTTGCGTCCGAAAAGACGAACGCGCATGGCGAAATCCCTGCTAGTGGGTTCTTGTGATGTAAAACCTGAGACCGCTGCGTTCCCCACACTGCCGGGAAAGCGCGTATCATTTTACTCAAAAACCTTTCAGGAATCAACAAGCCTGAGAAACTCACAGCTATTTCGGAAGATCGCGTTAAGCGTGGTGAGGAAGGGGCGCTGAACAGCGGGGGGAGGCGTTTCTGGTGTGGGGAAGGAGGGCTCGGCATTTTCA
>Ga0315282_10004653_pt1 | contig 23800 bp, 19 predicted proteins | sample YL17G07_20_MG_FD_203693 | JGI IMG/M metagenome (GOLD analysis project Ga0315282, IMG submission 203693) | Sediment microbial communities from Yellowstone Lake, YNP, Wyoming, USA - YL17G07_20 | ecosystem: Environmental > Aquatic > Freshwater > Lake > Sediment | place: USA: Wyoming | collected... | reverse complement strand
CCTGACTGATTGACGAGGCTGTAAACCACTGTATGAAACTCGCCGCTTCCCCAATCAGTCCAGTTCAAGGTCAAGGGAAATCCTCCACTTCCAGGTACAGTAGAATTAGTAATGTCTTGAGCTTGAAGAGCGTCAAGACTCACACGGTAGCCAGCCTGTTGCACCTGCCGCACGGCGACCATATGATTGCTGGTACGATTGCTCTGAACCACTTGAGCGATGACAGCGTTGGCAGCAACAGCAACGACAGCAAATATTGTCACAACTATCAATAGCTCTATAAGGGTAAAACCTTTCTGGTTCTTATGTATCAATCTCATCGGTTTACCTTATAAGTGCTCGTGGTAAGCACCGCCTCACCGTCACGCTCAACAGTAACCGTTATCTTTTGAATACCACCGTCTATGGGCGAAGCATTCACAGTAAGGGAGTAGTCCTTACAGTTGTCCGGGAGAGCATGGCTTCCAACAAGCCAATCTGGATGACCTGGGACTGTGGAACCAGTGGAATTAACGTTGTATGACCAGGAGGCATTGCAGTAATCCTGGCTCCTAACATATTCGATCTCGCTGCGAACAAGGCTCTCGGCTGTGGTTCTCTCATCGGCGATAATTAGAGCTCTCGAGCTAGTGCTCAGAGCAGTGAGAAAGGGGACGGCAATTATGCCCAAAATAGCTATGGCGATAAGCACCTCAATTAAGGTCATTCCTTTTTGACCACTTACTAACTTCATCTCGTCTCCTTTATGTTCTCTAAGTTTACTACATCTTGTGCAAGCTGGCAACCAGCCGAGATTGCCACCCCCTGCCTTCGCAGGGGTCGCAATGACAGTAAAAAGGGGCTGCAATGCCGAAGAGCCACGCCCCCTTTTTGTCATTGCGAGGCACAACGTGCCGAAGCAATCCCAACGCTCGCAATGACAGAGATATGCTAGGACTAAAATACCAAGACTAAAATACCAACACCAAAATGCAAAAGTAAAAAGCAAAAATACAACGCAAAGTGCAAGAATACTTCCCGCTCTGCATGTTGATTGTTACGTTTTTGCTCTGTCGTTTTGCCCTTTCCTCTGCTTGGTATTTCGGATTCAGGATTTTGTTCTTCGAGATTGCCACGCTTCGCTCGCAATGACAGGTGAAGTGGGCTCACAATGATGCCCCTTTGTCACCCTCACCTTTTATGCCGGAAATCCTAAATACCAAGCACTAAACCCTAAACAAATCCTAATACCTAAATTCAAAACCCCTTTTGTCATTTGGATTTTGGGCATTTGATATTGTTTAGTATTTCGGATTTCGGATTCAGGATTTTGTTCTTCGGGATTGCCACGCTACGCTCGCAATGACGCTAGTAGCTATCAGACTTCAGCTTTCAGCTATCAGCTATCAGTTTTCAGCTTTCAGACTTCAGCTATCAGCCATTAGCCAGCCGCTGATTACTGACCGCTGATTGCTCTTTTCTAGTACAGCAATGCTGTTTAACCTATCTGCCCAAAAACACCGTACATAGCAGAGATGAGAGCCAGGGCGATGAAGCCTACTATAGCCCCCATAATTATGGTGGTGACTGGCGTAATGGAAGCGATAAGAGCATCGGTGCGGCTATTGGCTTCCATTTCATAACTCTGTGCCACGGTTTCCATAGTAGCATCGAGGTTACCGGTCCCTTCACCAACAGCAGCCATCTGCACTATAAGGGGAGGGAAAACAGGATTTCGAGACATAGGACGTGATAGCCCTTGCCCTTTAAGCATTTCGTCACGCACAGTGGTCAGTGCATTAACAATCACCTTATTTTGAGCATTATCAATAGCCAGAGTCATTATCTCGGGCAATGGAACGCCAGCACGAAACAAAGTGGATATAGTACTGGCACAACGTGAAAGCTCGCTGAAATGGGTAACAGGACCAAGAAGAGGCATCTTGAGTATAAACGTGTCCCAGCGATATCTGCCTGCCGGGGTCCTGATATAAGCATAAACACCAGCGGCGATACCCACTACGACAAGCAAGATTATCCACCAGTAATTTAGCAGGAAGCCGCTTGTTGCCAGAAGAGCTCTGGTCGCCAGAGGCAGTTTAGCACCAAGTGCTCCATAAAGGTTCATAAAATTAGGCATAACAAAGAAGACCATTATGGCAATAACGAGGATTACCAGGACAAGTATTATTATGGGATAAATCATGGCGCTCTTTACCTTGGAGGCAGCACCGGCTTGTTTTTCAAGGTAATTAGCCATTTGCCTCAACACCTGCTCTAAGTTACCAGTCTCCTCACCGACAGCAACAGTGCGGCAATAGAGTTTGGAGAAAGCCTTGGGATGTTTTGACATCGCCTGGGATAGCTTGGCACCACCACGAACATCGGTGATTATCTCCTTCACCATCTTCTGTAAGGCACGATTGCCAATTTGTGCTTGCAATAACTCAAGAGCACCAACGAGGTCAGTCCCTGATTCGATAAGCAGGGCTAGCTGTCTGGAAAACATGACCACCTCTTTAGGCTTTATCGTCGTGAAGACAGCGGTCAACCTCCCCAGATTGAAAAATGGAGTAAACACCTTTAAACTCACCACCCGCAAATCACTATAATTAAGGGTAGTGATGGCTGCCTCCTCCGAAACAGCACTGATTTTACCTTTGAGTAGTTGCCTGTCTTTGCTATACGCTAGATACTCAAAATCCATAGAACCTCCTCATATGCCTGCGCTTATTCCTCCATGATATAGGCATTACGCAATACCTCAGAAGGAGTAGTTATGCCCTCCTTTACCTTGAGCATACCATCTCTAATTAATGGAACCATGCCTCCCTTGATTGCCTGTTCCCGAAATTCAACGTTGCTGGCCCTTCTCAGTATCATCATCCTCAGCTCGTCACTCAAATGAAGCACCTCAAACATTCCAACCCGGCCTCGATACCCTGAATAAGCACATTGTTCACAACCACTGCCAGAAAGAAATTCCTCCCTGTGCTCCCCAATTTCTTTTTCATAAGCCACCTGCTCTAATTTTGAGACTTTGACATAATGGGCACAGTCGGTACAAACACGCCGCACCATACGCTGAGCTACCGTGCCAATAAGTGCTGAGGCAGCGAGGAAGGGCTCTATACCCAAGTCGAGAAGACGATAAATAACGCCCGCGGCATCGTTGGCATGAAGAGAGGAGAGAACCAGATGTCCTGTCAAGGCGGATTGAACCGCTATATTGGCTGTCTCAGCATCTCGTATCTCCCCCACCAGTATGACATCAGGGTCGAGACGCAATATAGAACGCAGGCCGGTGGCAAAGGTAAGTCCAGCCTTAGGGTTAACCTGAATTTGATTTATATTTGGGAAGCGATATTCCACAGGGTCCTCGATAGTGATGATTTTCCGAGATATCTTATCTAACTGATTGACGGAGGCATAAAGCGTAGTAGTTTTCCCGGCGCCGGTGGGTCCGCTAGCTACAATCATTCCGAAGGGAACCCTGAGCATCTGCTGATACTTTTCCAGAGTTTCAGGAAGAAAGCCCAATTCAGTTAACTCATGAGCAGCCAATGACTTATCCAGAAGCCGCAATACAGTCCCCTCACCGTGAACGGTGGGACAAGTGGCAACACGAATATCGATAGGTCTACCACTAGCTTCAATAGTGAATTGTCCGTCCTGGGGACGGATATGGTCGGCGATGTTCATGTCAGCCATTATTTTGATTCGAGAGGTGAGGGCAGGGTGTATATTTATCGGCAGGCTCAAAGTATCGTGAAGGACGCCATCAATGCGGTAGCGTATCCTCAATTTATCCTCCTCTGGTTCAATATGAATATCGGAGGCCCTAGCCTTAGCTGCTTCATCAATAATAAGGCGTAAAGCATTAGCCACCGGAGCATCAGCAGTAGCGGCGACCAAGTCCGTTTCCTCGGCCCAAGTCGTACCTTCAACACCGGCTAACTGCTCCTCAATTTGCCCAAAACTCTTGTAATTGAAGTCAATGGCTTCCCGAATTTCCTTTTCTTCACCAGCTATCGGCTTCACCCTCATCCGGCTCTGGTGTTCTAGAATTTGAAGGGCAAATATATCAGCAGGATTTGCCATCGCCATTTCCAGGGTATTGCCCCTAACGGACACCGGTATGGCCACAAATCTTCTTGCCGTAGACTCAGGAACTAACCTCAATACCTCAGGGGCGATTGGCTTCTTGAGTAATCTCGCCTTCCCTTTTAGTTTTACCTCTTTTGATTCCGGTGTTTCGGTTAATATCTCCGAAATAGCACTTTCAATAGCAGATATGTCCTGTTGAGGAACAACTTCCTCCTTGGCAGCTACTTCCTCAGCAGGCGCTTTCTCTTCTTCAACGACTTCTCCACCGATAGATATTTCTTTGCTCGGGCTACCAAGCTTGATAACGTTGAGCTTTTGCTGCTGAGCAAACTGCGCAGCCTCAGTGGTAAGCTCGCCCGAAATCAATAGAACCCTTTGCTGGATTTCAGCATCACCAGTCTTTTTGTCAAATAAAGACACTTCTTCCAAGCTCACTCGCTCCCCAGTTAGCACATCTATGGCTAATTGGTGAGGAATAAGCCCATCATCCTCCCTGGCCAAAATATCAAGGGTATACTCAGCACCAGACTTTCCTTTCACTTTACTATCCTGTTCAATTGTGTATCCCAACTCAACAAGAGAAGACAGTAATTGCTCCTTGGAGTTAAATCCCACTACCACAGTTTTCTTATCCTGTTTGACAACTGATAAGGCTAAAAATTCCTTAAGGCTTTCTTCAGATAAAATCTTTATTTGCTGCCCACGGGCAAATTGAGATGCTACAGAATCAAGCTCGGGAAGAGCAATGAGGACCTTGTCCCAGATGTCACAGTTGTAACATTTGTCATCAAATTCGAAAACTTCGGTTAATCCTATCGGATGACCATTATCATGCTTGATGATACCTATAGCGGTAACATAGGATATAAGTCCATTACTCTTGCGAGCTAACAAATCGAAGGTATATTCAGTCCTAAACTTACCGGCAAGGGTAACATCATGCTCAACTTTATAGCCCAGTGCCTTGAGCTTCCTGGCAAACCGGCCCTCAACATCCTGCAGGTGGTTGTCAGATGCAACCTCAGGATGCACAGCAGCCTTTAGCTCACCTTCACCCCTATTCACATTCTTTTGTCCCATCTTCTCTCCAGGTATATTCTAAGAAACAATAACTAAAATATCAAACCGACATATTTGTGAATCTCCAACACTAATCAGGTATACCCTTATATATACAGTCTAAGCTGTACTCGTTATTGTGCGAATCCCCCGTTGGTACTATTTGGAACGGTATTTTAGTACCCTGTGACTAAGTTCTATTGTTGTTAGATATATGCCGAACAATATCAAACCGACGTGAGATAACTTGATATTGACCAGTGATTTATCTTTAGTTGCCTTTACCCAGAGCTTGCTCTACTTTGCTGGCGTAGCTCTTAACCACCAATCGCACTATGCCCAACGGGGTATCCCTGGTAGTCACCATGGCTAAATAGGATTCTTCACCCAGAGGTCTAATTAAAATCTGACCTGCAGTTGAAGTCAACAAGTTGTCCTCAAGTTCACCAGCTTTTAGCTTATCTGAGGTCGTTCGCGAGATCCTGAATATTGACGCTAGCTGAACTGCAGCTAACTCTGCGTTAAGCATAGAACCAGGAGGCACGTAGGTGGAAATGGCAACCCCGTCACTACCTGCCACTGCAATACATAATAACCCATCAACTTGCTCTGCCATCTCCTCCAATATGCTGTTCAAGTTTCCTTTTGTTCCCGTTTCTTTCATTTCACCTCTTTCCTCTGGCTCAGTCTTCTTCCTCCCCTTGCCCCAGGTAAATCTAGATAAATCAGCCATCATTCAAATTTAGGCAACGCTTGATATACCCGGGCAGCATGTTCTCTGGCCACTAAACGCGCCATACCAAGAGTAGTGGACTCCTTGGATAAAATCATTGCCAGATAGAAGTCAGGAGTGAGAGCCTTAGTCAAAATATATCTTGAAGCAGTGGTGATCAAATTTTCATCAAAATCGCCGAGCTTTAGCTTATCAGCAGTCAAGCTACACAGGCGCACCACCACAGCCAACTGGGCTGCCGCTAATTCAGCATTGAGTGTTGAGCCGGGCGGCGTAACAACGGCAACAGGAACTCCCTCCATATCCATTACTCCCACCCCAAGTAAGCCCTCGGTCGTGCTTGCTACCTCCTCCACAACATCGCCTATGCTCCTCTTTTTTGTCTCTTCTGTCTCTTTATTCTCTTCTTCTACTGCCAACTTATCACCTCCTTTCGTACTTTGGTAATAGGAATTTGGTCATTATTGCCGCAATCCCCTTCTTTACTAAAATACTTAGCTAGCCTAATATTAGAATGATATAACAAAGCAGTAAATAGGAATTTGGTCACTATTACCACAATCCCCCTATTTGCTAAAATACTTTTAGCTACCTTAATATTAATGATATAGCCAGGTAGTAAAATAGTCAACGGTTTAGCGTACTATACAACGGAATACCATTGAAGGTATTGCCAAACCTTAAGCTCTTGTTTAATAATGAGCATAGTGAATAATAGAGCTAAATGTATAAAGCTATTATCATGGCTGCTTGGTTTTTCCCTGCTTCTGAGCTTTTCCCCGCTGGTTAACAGCCAGCCAGTTTCAGCCAATCCCGATAGGCTAAAGTGGTCTGTCGTTGACACTCCCAGCGAAGAAGGAAAGGTAGTGGTTAGCCCCAGCGAGATAAATGCCTTTGTTATTAGCTCTAATGATACTTTCTATGCCATAGATATTCCCAATGGGACGGTTTATAAGTCGACTGATGCTGGCGTTACCTGGGAAGACGATATAACCGATGCTCTCATTCGAGACGGAGCCAGTTTGCCCGCCTGGGATATCGCTGTTGCCCCCGATGACTCCAATTTGGTGGCTGTAGTCACCGATAACAGGACAGCGGTTTATTTATCCGATGATGGCGGGGATAGCTGGGAAGATAGTGGAGTTCCTGATTTGGGTGGCACGCTTATCTCAGATATCGCCATCTCTCCCAAATATGACGACACTTATGACGTCGCCATAGGTACCAGGTATCCCAACAATGCCACTGATGGTGATGTCTGGGTAATTACGCTGGGAGAGCTTAGCAACTGGAAGGCTCAAGAACTGCAGATAGACCCAGACAGCAATAAGACCGCTGACGTAAGCACAGTCCGCTTCTCACCTAACTATGCCGGAGACAAAAGCATCCTCGCCATCGCCTCCTCGGCAAATGATATATCTCAACGGGAAAACAGAACATTCCTGTGCACTGGAGAAAGGAATACTGAAAGCAAAAATACAACATGGACCACATTCATAGAAATCATTGACCCGTCTAAAAGCAGCTTGGGGGATTCACCCGGCGAAAACGAAATCATTTTCTCCGATTTAGCCCTCCTTTCCCAGGATTACTCCAAAGATAGCAACTGGATTGCCTATGCCAGCTATTACTCTAATTCTACCACTGGATGTGATGACGTATACCGGATAGAAGAAGACGGCGAACAGGTATACCGGTTGAATGTCAACGGAGGCAACGAGGTTGGCATAGCTTCGATTGCTTACCAGGATGGCATACTCCTTGCCGGAGAGGTATTAGCTGAACCTAACTCTGCTAACGCCTTAATTCATATTTGTTCTAATCCCACAGAATATCTCACAAAGTGGAAAGAGCCCACCAAGCCACCCACTGGCGGCGCTTCCTCCGAGAACCGTGCCAATGCTCAGGTTGTCTGGCTTACCAGCAGCATAGCCTATTGCGTTACAAGCACAAATAATGTAACCAACGCTACAGCATGGGCAAACATGGCTCTCCCTGATGGACCATGGCAGGGGCAAGCTTGCGATGAAAGTGCCCTTTCCAAAAGTGAAGATGGCGGTGATACGTGGAATCAGCTCAGCTTGATAGATACCGAAATGACCTTCCTTTGCGATTATGCCTTCTTCGCCAATAACACTATCCTCTATTTATCCTCGATAAATAAGAATGGTCCCGCTTTTGATAGTATATGGCGAACTGAGAAGACTGAAAATGAGGCATTGACCAAGACCTGGCAGCGGGTGCTTTGCCTTGATGGAAGGGATAACATAATCTTGAGACCCACTCCCGAGTGGGAGGAAAAGGAGCAAATTTACTTTGCCGTGCCCGGCACCGAGAATGCACAGTATTCTGAGGATGAAGGGCAGACCTGGGAGAAGGTCTGGGATTGTCCTGAGGTCACCGATTTGGCTGTGGTGAGCGATAAATTGCTGTATATCCTGGATGACGATGTATTAAATAGGCGCAGTTGGAACGAGACACTATGGGAAGGCATCTGGGAATGGCAAATCAATATAGACACTGGACTTCCCTCAGGAGATGCCTTGATTGCCCATGGCGAGCATTATGTGTTCGTTTCTGAAGATGGGGGTAAAGGCAGGATAGCCTATTCCAGAGATGGCGGAGAAACCTTCAATCTTACCGAGCCTTTGCCCCGGTTAGGCAAAATCCAGCTCACCACCGATGAAGAATTTAATAGCAACAAATTTATTTATGCCGCCAGCGATGATAGTTCCAGCGATATTTATCGCTGGACCATTGGTGCAAGCACATCATGGGAGGAAATGAATACACCACACAAGGGCTTTCACGGACTGTCTCAAATAGATGAAGTCCTTTACGGAGCCTATAGTTATGGTCCCGGTGTTGTCCGCACTCTCGTCCCTCATTTGAAAACCATCGCGGTAACCGATTGGGATACCACCGATGTCGGGTTAACTTCAGGAGTAACATTCAAGTCAAGGTCATTAAAAGCAATTAGCAATGAAGATGTCGATATTTGGGCTATTGCTGGAAAAGATTACGACTTTCCCAATGAAGAAGGCTGTTTATGGGTTTATACTGACGCTTTTGTGCTGGAAACACCCTGGCCGAATACGCCGTCGCTGGAAGAATCACTGCCCTGTGATGAATGCACCTGTCGAGCCGAGGATTTTTGTTTTCGCTGGCGAATGCTACCTTCGACTGAAAAATATGAGCTGTGGATAGCTCTGGATGAAGATTTCACTGCCATAATACATAAGGAAGGAAACATAACTCCCGCCGCCCAAGGTGCTCCTGCCTGGTGTCCATCATTGAGCGCAGTTGAGTTCATTTGCGGTGAAACTTATTTCTGGAAAGTAAGAAGTTGTGAAAGCACTGAAGGGGAACGCATTCGCAGTCGGTGGTCACCAACAATGAAGTTCACGGTAAAGGAATGTTCGGCATCGGAAGGAACGGTACATCTCGCCCCTCTATTGCTTGTTCCTGAGATCGGCGCAAAGAATATCGGACGTTCACCCACCTTCTCCTGGAAAGGGTTCCCCCCCACCACTGAATATGAGTTTATCCTCGCTAAGGACAATGCCTTAAACCAGGTAGTAGTGAGTGAAAAGGTGTCTACCACAACCTATCAATATAAAGGGTATCTAGACTGGGGCACGACTTATTATTGGCAAGTAAGAGCTATTGACCCTGTGCTCAGTGAGTCAAGCATAGGCACTTTTACGGTAATGCCCGCGCCCAAACCAGCAGCACCAACACCACCAACCCCATCATGGATATGGATTACCATAGGATTACTTGCCTTCCTGGATGTAGTGATTATCACCTTTTGTTTCATCAAGCGATAAAATAAGTTTAACACATCGCCTAATCCACCACTGAGCAGCATACCATGGGTTGTTTAGCAACCCATCCCCCTGACCCCCTTCCCTTAATAAGGGAAGGGGGTGGGCTCCCCCGTGTAGGTAAGAGAGGGGCTTCGCCCCTCTCTAAAATCTCTTTCCTCTCTCCTTGAGAAGGAGAGGGGGATTAAGGAAGATAGGTTGCTAAACAATCTCTTTAGTCCTTCTTGACACCTTTAGAACTTATGTTAATAATTGTCTTGGAATGAATAATTACGCCCTGATTCCATTAATTACGGCGATTATCTTCATCCCGCTATTGGTTACCCTGCTGGGCAGCCGACCATGGCAAAGGCAGCAAAAGTCTTTCTTTGTTTTTCTCATCACTGCCATGCTATGGAGCTTAAGCAGCTTTCTGTTTTACAGCAATATTTTCATTCAAAATGAACTCCTTCTGGCAAAAATCACTATCTGCATCGGCATACTGATGGCAATCCAACTCCATTACTTCCTACGCTCCCTTTACCAGGGTCAAGGCAGGATACCCTATGCTTATATCATAGTAGCGGGGGCTATTGGTCTAGCGGCGACGGGCTATATCCCTAAGGGTGTCACATTCACTGAGATTAGCGTCTCGGCGGAGTATGCCTGGTTTATTGCCTTACTTGTTATCATCGCTATCCTGCTTGGCAGGGATATTTATCTTCTGGCACGGAGGCAGACGATACTAGCCGACCCACGGGAGCGCAATCAGATAAACTACTTATTTGCTAGCCTCGCTGTTTTATTCACCTCTTTTGTTGTCGGATTTACTCCCGCTGGGAGGGGGTATCCCGTCTTCCATATTGGAAACTTCGCCATGGCTGGCATCCTTACCTATGCCGTGGTAACACGCCAACTGCTGGATATCAAGGTTATCTTCCGCCGCGGGTTGGTATGGACAATCATGAGCTTTGGCGCTGTGGCAGCATACCTCATTCTATTCTTCCTGCTCCATGTCATCTTTGACTTCAATATCAGCTTCACCACTGTAGCAGCAGCCATAACGGCTGCAGCTTGGGTTGCTATGTTTGCTTACTGGATGTTTACCATTCTCAGCCCGGGAGTAGAACAAAGCTTAACAGGGAAAAAATACAATTATCGCCAGCAGTTGTTCAATCTTACCAGCAAAGCAGACACTGTTTCTACTCTGGAGGAATTAGGAAACAAAGTAATATCCTTGCTGTGTCAATCTGTGGAGTGCTACCGAGCTTGTTTGCTTTTACCTGAGTTTGAAGAAGGTGATTTCAGCGCGACATTCAGCTACCCTCCAGTGGAAGATAACGCAATGCAACAGCTGACCTTGAAACAGGACGGCACCATTGCAAACTGGCTAAGGCGAGAAGCTCGTTTTATATCCAAAGGAGACTTTGTTAAGTTAGACAGTATGAACCAGAGGGAATATGAGGATATTCATTTTGCAAAGGTAGAGATGCTTTTCCCCCTGATGAAGCAAGACAGGCTTATTGCTATCCTTGCAATGGGGGAAAAACAAAACGGTAAGCTTTACACTGTTGAAGATATTGAAATAATTGAGTCTGTTGCTTCCCGCATCGCTGCCATTATGGAAAGACAATATCTTTATGCACAATTGGAGGAAAGAGAGAAGGAGCTAAGCAGCATTAGCCGTTTAACCAACATCGTAATCTCAAGCATGGATATTAGGGGGATATTTGAAGGTTTCTCGCAGCAGTTAAAGGACATCGTTGCTATTGATTGGTCAGCGGTCACCCTGATTGAGAATGAACAACTTTGCTTTTCAGCGTTATCGGGCACTATCTCTTCACCATGGCAAACAGGGGAAAGGATACCACTGGAAGGAACAGGTAGCGAATGGGTAATTAAGCATGGAAAGAGCCTGTATGAGCCCGACCTTGGACAACACCGAATGTTTTGGACTGAAGATAACCTGGTTAAGCGAGGAATTCAGTCCATTGTCTACTCGCCACTATTAGTAACAGGCAAGAGTATTGGCACCCTGGTCATCGCTAGTTGCCAGCCCAATGCTTATAGTGCGAAACAACTGCAACTCCTAGAACAACTTGCGTCACAAATTGCCGCACCCATCGAGAATTCCCGACTTTACACCCAAGCAGAACAAAAGGCTCGCATTGATGACCTCACCGGATTATTTAATCGACGTCACTTTGAGGAAAGACTCGAAGACGAAATCGCACGGCATTCCCGTTATGGCGGCATTTTCTCCATGCTTATCCTTGACCTCGATTCTTTCAAGACATATAACGATATTTACGGACATCTCGCTGGTGATAAACTTTTAAGAGAAGTAGGCGGAATTATTAAGAATTCCATCAGGAGCGCTGACCAAGCTTTTCGTTACGGTGGAGATGAATTTACCCTTATTCTGCCCGAGACGAATGTTGATGATGCTTATATGGTAGCGGAGCGGATTCGAAAAGAAATCGCTGCTGAAATGAAAGCCCGGAATATCATCCTGACTTGCAGCATCGGTCTGGTCCATTATCCCTCTAACGGAGCAACATTTAATACCCTTATGGAGACAGCCGATGCCGCTTTATATTACGCCAAGACCAAAGGCGGAAACCAAAGCTATATCCATTCCAAAATTCCACCTCAACCACCAGCCATGGTAAGGCAGGAGACCATGGGCATAAGTCTAAATGCTATTTACGCCTTAACCTCAGTGGTAGAGGCCAGAGACCATTATACCTATGGACATTCACGAAAAGTTAACTCCTATGCCATAGCTTTAGCTAAAGCCATTGAACTACCCAATGACGAGATAACCAAAATAAGCGCCTCTGCTTCCCTTCACGATGTCGGTAAAATCGGCATCCCCGATGACATACTTAACAAAAAGGGCAAGTTCACTGAAGAAGACTGGAAAATAATTAAAGCCCACACCAAACTGGGGGCAAGTATTGTAGGCAGCGTGCCCGGTTTAGTTCCTTGCATTCCCGCTATCCTTTACCACCATGAGCACTATGATGGCAGTGGTTATCCTGAAGGGCTCAAGGGCGATGAAATCCCTCTAGAAGCCCGCATCCTGGCCATAGCTGATGCATTTTCGGCAATGACCTCAGCACGCCCATATCGCGGCCCTCTATCACTTGAACAGGCTATCGAAGAGTTAAAACGCAATGCCGGCACACAATTCGACCCCAAGTTAGCCGAAGTTTTTATCAACCTTATTGAATCTGGAAGCTTCGAAAAAGAAATAACTATTCAGTCAGGCACAGAGGCACAGAGTGACAGAGGCACAAAGAAGCATCAAAACATATAGGGACTTGCAGATATGGCAAAAATCAATGACTTTAGTCACTGAGGTATATAAGATTTCCAAAGGCTTTCCAAAAGATGAAGCTTACGGATTAACTTCTCAAATAAGACGTTGTTCAATTTCAATTCCCAGCAACATAGCTGAGGGTTATGGTCGAAATTCAACTAATGAGTATATTCATTTCCTGCGAATTGCAACGGGTTCTCTGTACGAATTGCAAACCCAGATCGAAATTTGTATGAATCTAGATTATCTAAACAGGGGTGAATTCGATAAGTTATACGAATTAAGTCGGGAGATAGAACGAATGATTAGCAGCTTAGCTGGGAAATTGAGCAGCCAATAGATGAAACAACTTTGTGCCTTTGTGCCTTTGAACCTGAGTAGCTGCTTTGGATTTAGGATTTTGACCTTCTGCAAGTGCAAAGATTTCTGTAATATACTATAAGACCTTGATAAAGAAGGCATCTCGCACCATTTCTGGAGTAACGCCGGTGGCAGTCATGGCAAAGCCCTTTCCTTGCCCTGGCAAGTGCGTTTATTGCCCAACTTCTGCCTATGCTCCAAAGAGTTACACCGCGGAATCCCCGGCAGTGCTTCGTGCCCGAAAATGTAACTTTGATGCTCGAAAACAAGTGGAATACAGGCTGAATACCCTGACTGAGATGGGACATGCACTGGATAAAGTAGAATTAATTATCATGGGAGGTACTTTCTTAGCTTATCCGTGGGATTACCAGTACCAATTCATCAAGGATTGCTATGATGGCTTAAATGGTGTCCCCTCAGCTGATATAAAAGAAGCCAAGAAATTGAACGAGACCGCTGAACATCGCTGTGTAGGATTATGCATCGAAACTAGACCAGATTTCTGCGAGGAGAAAGAGATAAAGCGGATGCTTGAATTTGGCACTACCAGGGTGGAACTGGGTGTGCAAACATTAGACGACGAAATTCATCGCCTGACAAAAAGGGGACATGGAGTGGCAGAGGTTATCTCAGCGACAAAGCTATTGCGCAATTATGGCTTTAAAGTTTACTACCATTGGATGCCAGGGTTACCTGGCTCAACCCCTGAGCATGATATGGAACTATCACAGAAGCTCTTTGATGATGAATATTTTCGCCCCGATGGGCTCAAGCTTTATCCCACGCTTGTAGTGGCAGGGAGTGAACTGGAAAATTGGTATCGTGATAACCGTTACCAGCCTTATAAGGATGAACGGATGGTAGATTTACTGGCTAATATTAAAAATCTTCTTCCAAAATATGTCAGGGTTCCCAGATTAATGCGGGATATTCCCAGTAAATTCATCCTCGCTGGCTGCAGTGACCTGGCACTGAGACAAACCGTGGCAAGACGGATGAGCGAACTTAACCTCCGCTGTCAATGCACTCGCTGCCGAGAATATGGACATCGCTTGAGAGATGGCTGGATAGTCGGTGAACCGCATCTAACCAGGTTAGAGTACGATGCTTCTCAGGGAAAGGAAATCTTCCTTTGCTATGAAGATGAAAATGAGACCCTGTTTGGTTTGTTACGGCTGAGGATAAATCCCCAAGGGCACGACAGCAATAAGGCTCTCATCAGGGAGCTGCATATCTTCGGACCTGAAGTTCCCCTGGGGGGAAAAGAGGAGCAAGCTGCCCAGCATCAAGGCTTAGGAAAAGAGCTGCTTCGAGAAGCAGAAAGGATTGCTGCCGGGGAATTTCATATCAAGAAATTAAGTATCCTGAGCGGTGTTGGAGTCAGAGACTATTATCGTCCGCTAGGTTATGACTTAGAAGGCGACTACATGGTCAAACAGTTAACCTGAAGCATATCAGTAAATCTTATCCAAGTTTATCACACCTTCTTCAACCGAAACTTTATGCTATAATAACCACTCCAAATTACGCTCTTTAATAAGGAAGGAGAGATAATGATGCAGAAAGTAACTAAAGAGGAGCTTCTTGCCAAGGCAAAGAAGCCTGCCGAGGATGCTATGAAGTTGCACTCATTCTACCATGGTAAGATGCAAACAATGCCCAAATGCCAAGTTCGAGATTTTAACGACTTTGCCATTTACTATACCCCTGGTGTAGCTGAGCCCTGCCGAGCAATACAGGCAAATGAGGAAAGATTGGGTGAGCTCACTAATAGATGGAATACCATAGCAGTAGTCTCTGACTGCACCAGAGTCCTTGGACTGGGGGATATTGGTCCTAAGGCAGGCTACCCGGTGATGGAAGGGAAGTGTCTGCTATTTAAATACCTTGGTGGCGTAGATGCCGTGCCTATTTGTCTGGATACCAAGGACCCTGATGAAATCATCCAGGCAGTAAAATGGTTACAGCCATCATTTGCAGGGATAAATCTGGAAGATATCTCCAATCCTAAATGCTTCTATATTATTGATAGGCTGAGAGCAGAGGCGGAAATTCCTGTATGGCATGATGACCAGCAAGGAACAGCAACAGTAATGTTAGCTGGGTTAATAAACGCCCTGAAAATTGTGGGTAAGAAGGTCAGCAAGGTAAAGGTTGTCCTAAATGGAGCAGGAGCAGCCAATGTTGCCTGCGCTAGATTGCTTTTTACCTATGGAGCCAAGCGTGAAAATACCATAGTGGTTGACAGCAAAGGCATACTCCATCGTGGGCGGAGGGATTTGGAGGAAAAGAAAGAGCAATACCCTGATAAATGGCAATTTTGCACCACTACTAATGCCGAGGGAAGAACCGGTGATTTAACCGAAGCACTGAAAGATGCTGATGTCCTCATTTCCTATTCCAAATCAGGTCCGGGAGTTATTAACCCTGAGCAAATCAAGGGAATGACAAAAAATGCGATATGCTTTGTTTGTGCCAACCCCATTCCCGAGATCTGGCCCTGGGAAGCTAAAGAGGCAGGAGCTAGAATTGTTGCCACAGGCAGGTCTGATTTCCCCAACCAGGTGAATAACTCCATAGGATTCCCCGCTATATTCCGTGGTGTCCTTGACGTAGAGGCAAAGACTATCACCGATAAGATGTGTATAGTCGCCGCTGAGTCACTAGCTAAATATGCTGAAGAGCGTGGCATAAGCGAAGAGTATATCGCACCAACGATGGGAGAGACCGAGGCTTTTGTACGCGAGGCAGTGGATGTAGGAATGGAAGCTCAGAAGGAAGGCATCGCCCGAGTGAAAATCAGTCGTGATGAACTTCGCAAGAAAAGCGAGACAATGATACTCAGCGCCAAGGAGCAGGCTGACGTTTTAGTAAAGGCAGGTTGTATCGCCCCAGCAGTAACGTAGCTTAAGAGGTATCAAGGCAGCATGAGAGAAATCAAAGCGGAGGACATTACCAGGACAACAGCCAATTTATTCGAGCATTCCTGTCATTACCTCCCTCAAGATGTGCTAGCTGCCCTGAAGCAAGCGAGAGAAAAAGAGGAATCAGCAGTAGCACGCAATGTGTTGGATAGAATACTGGAGAACTGCGAAATCGCTGCTGCGGAGCAAATTCCGCTATGCCAGGATACTGGTGCTGCAGTAGTCATGTTAGAACTAGGCCAAGAAGTTCACATAGTTGGCAATGACCTCTATACAGCAGTAAATGAGGGAGTGCGTCAAGGATATGTCAACGGTTATCTCCGCAAATCCATAGTGCGTCAGCCCTTTTCAGAAAGGATGAATACCAAAGATAACACACCAGCGATGATTTATACCGATATAGTCCCTGGTGATAGGCTCAGAATTACAGTGATGCCTAAAGGGGGTGGCAGCGAGAATATGAGCCGCCTGATGGTGCTATCACCATCACAGGGTCGCCAGGGGATTATAGACTTTGTGGTAAACCGAGTTGATGAAGCAGGGAGCAATCCCTGCCCTCCCGTTATTGTTGGCGTGGGGATAGGGGGAACAGCAGAAAAGACAATGATGCTGGCTAAAAGAGCGCTGTTAAGAAAAGTTGGTGAGTCAAACCGAGATGCCGAAGTTGCTGCGCTAGAAAAGGAGATTCTACGGCGAGTTAATAATCTGGGCATTGGGGCAATGGGATATGGAGGCACAATAACCGCTCTAGCAGTTCACGTTGAAACTTTCCCGTGCCATATTGCTAGCTTACCCATAGCAGTTAACCTGCAATGCTGGTGTGCCCGGCATGAAGAAGCAATCCTGTAATTGGAGGTAAGAATGGCTGAACCTCAAGACAGTACGCAGGTCAAAGCTGAGAAAGAAGCCAAGATGCTCGACATCCATGTTATGGGGAAACACTATCAGGTTCCCGAAGGGCTTACTATCATGACGGCATTGGAGTACTGTGGTTATAGGCTGATTCGCGGTTGTGGCTGTCGGGCTGCGTTTTGTGGTGCCTGTGGCACAGTTTATAACTTTAAAAATGACCATGTGCTAAGGTATGCCCTTGCCTGTCAAAAGCTTGTGGAACAGGATATGTATTTAACGCAGATTCCATTCTTTCCCGCTGCCAAACCTAGCTATGATTTGGAGAATATGGAACCAACAGGTGAGCAGATTTTGAAAATTTACCCTGAAATGGTTACCTGCTTTGGTTGTAACAATTGCACTAAGAGCTGCCCCCAAGAGCTTGAGGTGATGGAGTTCATGTCCGCCGCTATAAGAGGTGACCTCAAAGAGGTGACAATTAAGTCCTTTGATTGTCTGATGTGTGGCCTGTGTGCTGCTCGGTGCCCACAGGGTCTAGTGCCATACAATATAGCTTTGTTATGTCGGCGTTTACATGGTCGCTACCTGGTACCTCGTTCCAAACACTTAGATGAAAGAATAGCCGAAATAGAAGCCGGTGAATTTGACGTTGAGATAGAGGAATTGCAAAAGATGAGTCTGGAAGAGCTAAAGCGACGCTTTGACGAGCGTCCAATTTTGAAAGAATAGTAGGAGGTAAGCGATATGCCTTATCCTGCTTATATGGAAGAAAGCATCAGGAAGGTGGAAGGCACCAGGGAGAGGCGATTAAAGGAGGAACTCCCACGCATTCCTGTTGGCAATAGGATGCCTGTGTTACAGGAATTCCATCCTGACTTTGTGAAAACCAGCATGCGTGAGCTATTGGTAGGGCCAAACAAGGGTGATCGCACGCCCAATGAGCTAGCTGATTTATTGGAGGGAAATAGCCGCATCGACCCTGATAAAATCGACCTAACCAGGATTGACTATGATGTGGATGCACTGATAATTGGTGCTGGCGGTGCTGGTGCGGCAGCAGCACTTATAGCTCAAGAAAATGGGGCAAATGTCCTATTAGTAACCAAGCTGAGACTGGGCGATGCCAATACCGTGGGATACCAAGGGGGAACGCAGGCAGCAGATAGACCTGATGATTCCCCTGTGCTTCATTACCTTGATACAATGGGCGGCGCTCGGTTTACCGCTGACCCTAAATTAGTCGAGGCACTAGTAAAAGACGCTCCAGATGTCATCAGATGGTTGGAGTCATTGGGAGTCATCTGGGATAAGAAGCCAGATGGGTCAATGGCTGAAGTAGCTCTTGCTGGAGAATGTGTCCCACGGTGCCACTGCTGTAAGGATTATACTGGTCTGGAGGTAATGCGTGTCCTGCGTGATGAGGTCAGGTGCCGGAATATAAATTATGTAGAATTCGCCCCGGCAATAGAACTGATAATGGATGACAAGGGACAAGTAGCTGGGGCGGTATTGGTGAACCTGGAGACCAACGAGTTGAGCCTGGTGCGGGCTAAAGCAGTAGTTATGGCTACTGGTGGCATTGGAAGATTGCACATTCAAGGCTTCCCGACTACCAATCACTACGGGGCTACGGCCGATGGATTAGTATTAGCTTACCGAGTAGGCTGTCCACTTGTAGACACGGATACTATGCAATATCATCCTACCTGTGCTGCCTATCCGATAGCAATTCTTGGGCTGCTAGTCACCGAGAAGGTGAGGGGCTTAGGGGCACAGGTAGTCAATATTGATGGAGAGCAATTTGCTAACCCATTGGAGCCAAGGGACGTGCTGGCCTCGTGTATTATTCGAGAGTGCAAAGAGCGCGGCAAAGGAATAACTACGCCAACAGCTGAGCTTGGTGTTTGGCTAGATTCACCCAGGATTGATATGATTCATGGGGAAGGAACTGTGGCGCAGAGTTTGCCCGCCATGGTGCGCCAATTCGGCCGCTTTGATATCGATATAACCAAGGAGCCGATGCTGGTTTATCCTGGTTTACATTATCAAAACGGGGGCATAAAGTTCAGCCCCAATGGAGCTACCGCTGTACCCGGGCTGTTTGCTGCCGGTGAGGTTGAGGGTGGGGTGCATGGTAAGAATAGGCTCGGTGGCAACTCATCGCTGGATTTGTTTGTATTCGGAAGAAGGGCAGGAAAGTCGGCAGCTCAACATGCTAAAGAGGTAAGGCTAGGCAAACTTACTTTAGACCACGTACGTCAATGGCAAAGGGAGCTTAAAAAGGCTGGCCTAACCCAAGTAAGGCCTATTTCCCCAAAGATTCTACCGGATTATGCCAGACAGCCACATGATTACCTAGCCGATTATGTTACCGAAAGATTGCAGCCTGGTCAGATAAAAGTAGCCTAAACATTCGAGGAAAGAGTATGCCACTGCGAGAGCAAAGAGATGTCACGGAAATAGAAGGCGTTTTAAATAAAATCTTGAACATCAACAGCCCGCCAGTAGCTCGGTGCCGTCTCCTTTCCACTGGTTTTAACCCTGGTCATGCTTTAAACATAACCGAGAATATCGGAGGTCATAAGGAGTGTATTGGCTGCGGCAATTGCATAGACATCTGTCCCATCTTATTTCGTGAGCCATCTCGGCGAAATAAAACAGAACAACGGACATCAATGGCATTGGAAAGCATAGTCGGGGCAGATTGTGACCAATGCGATGCTTGCGTTTTAGCCTGCCCTCAGGTAGATACTACTATAAAAAACTATATCGTTAACCACCGCATGATTGAAGTAATGTCCCGACTGGAACAGCGAATAGGAGATGAAGGCGAGCCTGACTTAGATTTGTTTTTGGAGGAAGCGATAACATGAGACTTCACCCTGAAAATTCTCCGAATTTTTAGGGAACCCGTTTGCCATGCTTCGCTCGCAATGACAGGGAAAATTCAATTAGCTACAATATGATATGCCACTGTTAAGTTATTTGGACACCAAAAAACTAACACACACATTTGAGCTTGGACCGATAAGACCTCCTAGCGAGGCTTATTCCCTATTGATAAGAGCCACCAGGAACTGCCCCTGGAATAAGTGCCTGTTTTGCCCTGTTTATAAGGGAACTAAATTTGAGCTGAGAACAACGGAGGAAATCCAACGCGATATAGAGGCCGCGAAAGCCATCAGCGATGGCATAAATGAAATAGCCGGGAAAATGGGCTACGGTGGCAGCGTTAGAGAGGTAGCAGCAATGCTATATAACCAACAAGAATATGAACAATGCGTTCGCAATGTTGCCCTCTGGCTTTTCGCTGGCGGTAAATCAGCCTTCCTTCAGGATTCCAACACACTTATTATGAAAACCCCGGAGCTAGTTCAAGTAATCACTTTCTTGAGGAAAACCTTCCCTAACATAAATAGAGTAACTACCTACGGACGTTCACAGACCGCAGCAAGAAAATCCCTGGAGGAATTGAAGGAGCTTAAAGCTGCTGGCTTAGATAGAATCCATATTGGACTTGAAAGTGGCTATGACCCCGTACTGACTTACATGCAGAAGGGAGTTACTGCAGAAAAACACATTACCGGAGGAAGAAAAGTGGTGGAAGCGGGCATCTCCTTGTGCGAGTATGTCATGCCTGGGCTCGGGGGAAAGAAGATGTCTCACGAGCATGCCAGAGAAACAGCCAGAGTGCTAAATGAAATCAACCCTGACTACATCAGGTTGCGTAGTCTTCATGTTCACTCTATCATGCCATTATGGTCTAAAATACACGATGGCGATTTTGAATTACAGACCGAAGATGAAGTGGTGGAGGAGATAGGCATTTTTGTCGAGAATTTGCAAGTTACCAGCTACCTTAAAAGCGACCACATACTCAATCTGCTGATGGAAGTAGAGGGTAAAATGCCCGAGGATAAACAAAAATGCCTTGATATTATAAATGAGTATCTCAACTTGCCAGATGAAGAAAAACTCAATTTCAAATTTGGGAGAAGGCTTGGCTATTATGAGAGGCTAAGTGACCTCAAGGATAGCTACGGGCATTACAAAATTGACGAAGTTATAACACAAATCAAAGCAAGCGGTGAAAGTGTGGATAAAGTAATATCCAAAACAAAGGATGGCTTTATTTAGCAGAATTATGGCTAAAGGCTTTGTAAATTTAAACCCTTTCAAGCATGGCAAGGGGATAAAGCAGCGCAGCAAGCGAAGAATTGCCAAACAAAGTACTCCGAGGGGAGAAAAAAGGGGGCATGGCTAAAATAGATAAGTTTAATTTTGGCTCAATAACTATTGACGGGGAAAAGCACCGCCGGGATGTGCTCATCTTCAGCGACGGAACGGTAAAGGAAAGAAAAGGCGGCTTTTGGGTGTTTGGCAGCCACAACATCAAGAAGGAAGAAATAGAGGAAGTGGTCCGCGGTGAACCCGAAGCGATAATCGTGGGCACAGGAACGGATGGCAAAGCTAAACTAGCCCCTGAAGTTGAAAAATGGGCAAAGGAACGGAATTTAAGCCTGATTGTCCAGCCATCACGGGAAGCTCTAGCAAAACTAAACGAACTTACTGGGCAAAAGAAAAAGATTGCTGCTTTAATTCACATAACCTGCTGAATTTCAGCTAGCTCTACTTGAAATGCTTCTTCCCCATTACGGTAAACACAATCGCTGGTATTCCAAAAATCCAGGCACAGAAAAGGGCGAAGATTGAGCCAGCTAGCGCCAACCCCCAGGTTCTTTTCCTAAGGGCAAAAACCCCGCCTATAATGGCGATTAAGGCAAAGATAATTAGCGACACACCTATCGCACCCACTATTACACCAACTCCAGCAACGTCACTAAGCCAGCTAAGCCACCCAAGCACCCCAAAACCTGCAATACTAACTACTATCCCAATAATCAAGGCAGGGACTCCGGCAACTAAATCAAGTATCCCCGCCGTCAGTGGCATCCAGTCGCTATCAGCTTTCGCCACCACTCTACCGACTACCTTGGCACCACACTTAGGACATATCTCAGTTAACTCGGTTGTTGGCGCACCACAATTAGGACAGAAGCTGGTGCCGCTCATGGGTCTCGCTCCACAACTAGGGCAAATCTCGGGATTTCCAGTCAATTCCTTGCTACAATTTCTACAGAACATTGTCTACTTTAAACACCCAAACCGACTCCTGTAGCTAGCTTCTATTTAAAATGATTCTTTCCCATGATGGTAAATACAATCGCCACTATTCCCAAAATCCAAGCAGGAGAGAAAAGGGCGCAGATTGAGCCAGCTAACGCCAACCCCCAGGTTCTTTTCCTAATGGCAAAAACCCCGCCTACTATGGCTATTATGGCGAAGATAATTAAGGGCACAGGTATCGCACCCATTATTGCACCAACCCCAGGAACACCACCGAGCCCTCCAATAATCGCTCCAAGCATGCCTAAACCTGCGGCAAGTGCTATGCCAATAAGCAAGGCAGGGACTCCAGCAACTAAATCAAGTATCCCCGCCGTCAGCGGCATCCAGGTGCCGCCAGCTTTCTCTACCACTTTACCGGCCACTCGCGCACCGCACTTAGGACATATCTCGGTTAGCTCGGTTGTTGGCGCACCACAATTGGGACAAAAGCTAGTGCCATTCATCGGCTTAGCTCCACAATTAAGGCAAATTTCGGGGTTTCCTATCAGTTCCTTACCACAATTTCTACAAAACACAATACCTCCTCGTCTGCCCCACACAAAATGGAGCAGAACCTGAACTAGTCATTTTTGCCCACTTGTTAATGAGCACAATTACTAAAAACCGGTTATAAATAAGCTCGACGTATTACCTAGCCGCCAAAGAGGCCAGAGAGAGGAAGAAACGCCAGTTGTAGCTTTGGCAGCAGCCATGGCCACACTGTAAACCACAATATCACGTCAATTACCACCATTACCCCGAGTCCGATAAGGAGCATCCTCCACCACAACCCCCAAGCTAGTCTCCATGTCGGCTTAACTTCCACTTTCTCCTCTTCCGGAATCTCCATCTTCTTTATCCCTCCTTTTTATTTATTAGCACTTCGATTTTCAAAGCTTACCAATAGTAACACCGCCTTCCTTTAATTAAAGTATAATAGCAGTTAACGAGTTGTCAATAGGGTTTGCCGGAAAAACCCTTGCATTTGACGAGCTCACCTGGATAGATAAGTGACATCCTACATGCTTATGACGCCGTAATAGGATCCTCTTGTGCCATTGCGAGCCGAAGGCGTGGCAATCCCGGGAAAAGCAAAACTCAAAAATCAAAATGCAAAATGAGGAATGAAGGTTTTTGCTTTTTAACTTGTAATTTTGATTTTTTATGTTTGGTTTTTAATATTGTTTGGGATTTGTTTAGAATTTAGTGCTTGGAATTTAGGATTTCCCCTGCGGGGTGGCAGTGCAAGTTGCTTCGCCTCCGAACTTTGTAGTTGCCTGATTCATCAGGCACAATTGCCCAATAAATTGGGCAACTACATTTTTAAACTACGCCTCGCAATGACAAGGAAAGAATGCGTGTCACTAATGTATTGTGTGTACTTGATTGACGAATAGCCTGACAAACCTTAAAATTGGGCAATGGCAGGAATTACCCTAATCATCACCGGAGTGAATATCGATGGCTAGAAAATACGATGTTA
>Ga0315282_10004652_pt1 | contig 23801 bp, 19 predicted proteins | sample YL17G07_20_MG_FD_203693 | JGI IMG/M metagenome (GOLD analysis project Ga0315282, IMG submission 203693) | Sediment microbial communities from Yellowstone Lake, YNP, Wyoming, USA - YL17G07_20 | ecosystem: Environmental > Aquatic > Freshwater > Lake > Sediment | place: USA: Wyoming | collected... | reverse complement strand
GCCGCCACTTATGCCCAGATAGACTATCAGGATATTCAGGATGAAAGTAACCAGGAAGAAGAAGTATGCTGTGCTGATGCCGTTGAAATACTCATTTTTCACCAGGCCCTGATAACCCTGAAGAAATGCAGTCATAGTTTGTTCGGCGGTGCAGCCGTTGTATTTACCCATGATGGCAAAGAAGCTGTAACCGAGCAGCCAGGACTCGATATAAACATAGTATATGAAAATGACGAGCGGGCCGAAGATGCCTATTACGCCGAAGTACTTTATGAACCTGTTCTTTTCCCAAAGGGTGTGAAACATCCCCGGTGCGGTGGAGTGTCCGAAACCGCCGCCGAACCTGCCTATGGTCCATTCAATCCACATCAGCGGCAGGCCAAGGAGGAAAAGGGCAACAAAGTAGGGAATCATAAATGCCCCGCCACCGTTTCTCGCCGCCTGGACGGGAAACCGTAAGAAGTTTCCCAGTCCGATTGCGCTTCCCGCCACGGCCAGTATTATGCCGAGCTTACTTCCCCACCTTTGCCTCGCCATAACCTCGCTTGCATCCGATGTCTGCTATTTTTCTATTCCGAGCAGCCGCAGTGTATCACGCTCAATGATGTTTTGAATGGTCCCCCGCGGGACCGTCGGCAGATTTGTATCAGCCAGGAGCTTGTTAAAGCCGAGCAGTGTCTCCATACACCGCTGAACATTGCCGGTCGGATAGCCGCTGCCAAACAGCAGTTTATCCATTACGCCGTGTTCGTGCGCCGCCACGACCATATTATAGACCTGCCAGACATTGTCAGGCTCAATCGTCAGGTCTGCATAGACATTTTCGTGCTTGGCTGCCAGACACAATGTCTGTTCGACGAACGGTATTCCCATTGTGCCGACGACAATCCTCAAAGCGGGAAATGTCCGTGCAACCTCATCCAGAAGGTATGGCTGGGCATAATCCAGAACCGCATCGGGACGGATAGCACCCCCATTATGGAAAAAGACCGGCAGCCCAAGTTCACACGCCGATTCGTAAAATTGCATCGCCCTGCTGTGGGCCGGATGAAAACCGCAGGTCGAGCAGTAAAGAACCACACCCTTAAGGTCAAGCTTTTTGGTCATCGACGTTACATTCTTGACACCGACGGCATCTTTCGTCGGGTCCACAAATGCAAAGCCCACCAATTTCTCCTGATGTCTGGCGACGTATTCGGATAATCTGTTATTGACCTCCTCGCCTGAATTTTCCGGCTCGGCTAATACTATACAGACATCCACTTTTTCTGCCGCTGTAAGATGCTCAGATGCTTCCAAACCGCTGTCGGCAGCGCTTATGTGTGTGTGGCAGTCAACTATCATACTCCAGCCTTTAATTGCTCGCCTTTGCGAAGCGCTCTGGCGGAGCGAGGGCGGGCCGCTGTCCATAGCGACCCCTGCAACCGCGACTCATAATAGCCGCGGAGATTTTCACCGTCAAGAGCAATTCTCGAGTCTTTTCTTGACCTGAAAGACCAGCGAATGTAATATGACCGTGATAACTCATACTTTCTTTGTGGCGATGAATCTTGTGGATTGTCCGGTTTGCAAAAATGCGATGATTACACTCGAACTTGCGGAGGTCGAGATTGACCACTGCATCGACTGCGGCGGTATCTGGCTCGACGCCGGTGAGCTTGAAATGCTGCTCGGCGAGCCGGAAAAATCCAGACAATTGCTTCACTCATTCAAAATCGACCCAAACTGCATTGAAAAGCCGAGAAAATGTCCTATCTGCGACAAAAAAATGCAAAAAATCACCGTCGGCAAAACACCCGCCATCCTTATTGATAAATGCACCAAAGGCGATGGCTTATGGTTCGACAAAGGTGAGCTCGGAAACATCATTGACAGTGCCCAACTTGACCAAGATAATAAAATCCAACAATTGTTAACTGAAATGTTTGGACTTGAACAAAGACATCAATAAGCCTTATTGAAGGGAGAAGATTTATGACTGCACTAATCATTGTCGCAGCTGTTCTGGTTTTGCTTATTATCTTTGTAATCGGAATCTACAACGCTTTGATTGGGCTTCGCAATCAGGTGGATAACGCGTGGTCGCAGATTGACGTCCAGCTGAAGCGTCGACACGATTTGATTCCCAACCTTGTCGAAACCGCCAGGGGCTATATGAAACACGAGCGAGGGACCTTCGAAGCCATCACCAACGCTCGAAGCCAGGCTGTTGGCGCCAAAACCGTTGCCGAGGCCTCAAAAGCGGAAGGCGCTCTCGGTGAAGCGCTGAGTAAATTTATGCTGATGGTGGAAAACTATCCGGACCTCAAGGCCAGCCAGAATTTCTTAGCCGTCCAGGAAGAGCTGGCCAGTACCGAAAACAAGATTTCATTCTCGCGCCAGAACTACAACGACCAGGTCCTGTTCTTTAACAACAAGATTCAGATGTTCCCCTCGAACACCGTTGCCAATATGTTCAACTTCAGCAAGCGAGATTTCTTTGGGCTTGAAAGCGCCGCTGAGCGCGAAGTGCCGAAGGTAAGTTTCTCTTAATCGGTTCAGACAATAATGTGGGAGTTAATCAGAGCAAATAAGAGAAACTCCGTTGCGCTGATGGTGCTTATGGCGGTGGTTCTTCTGCTTTTGGGTTTCTTTATCGGCCTGGGATTCTTCGGGCAGCAGGGAGGCTTCTTCGGCCTTTTAATCGCACTGACAATATGGCTCATCCTGACGCTGATAAGTTTTTCACAGGGCGATGCTATCCTGTTGGCTGCCAGCAAAGCAAAGCCTGTCACCCACGACGTTCATCCGCAGTTGTTCAACGTGGTTGAGGAGATGAGAATCGCCGCGGGTCTTCCTGCGATGCCAAAAATTTACATCATTAACGACCCCGCTCCGAATGCATTTGCGACCGGCAGGAGTCCTCAAACCGCCTCGGTAGCAGTAACTGCCGGGTTGCTCGCCCGACTCAACCGCGATGAACTTCAGGGTGTCATCGCACACGAAATGAGCCACATACTCCACCGCGATATACTTTTCGTTACTTTGGCCGGAATAATGTTAGGCTCAACTGTCTTGCTCTCAAACGTTTTCTTACGCGGTATGTTTTACGGTTCAACGGGCGGAAGCCGACGAAGATATTCGGGCGGAGGCAGAGGCGGCGGACAGGCACAACTTCTTATGCTGGTAATTGCAATTGTCGCTGCCATTCTCGCACCTTTGATGGCGTATCTATTATATTTTGCCCTTTCGAGAAAACGTGAGTACCTCGCTGACGCCGGCGCCGCCAGATTAACCCGTTATCCCGAAGGCCTCGCAAGCGCGCTCGAGAAAATCGCCAACGACCCCTCACCGCAATTAGCTACCGTGAATAAGGTAACGGCCCCGATGTACATTGTTAATCCATTCAAAAAGCAAGGCCAGATGAAACTATCGGATTGGACCAGCACTCATCCGTCGATTTCCGAAAGGATAAAAATTCTGCGTGGTATGACACACGGCGTATCCTTTCGAGATTATTCGGATTCTTTCAGTAAAATAACACACAAAAAAACCGTCGTTCCCCTCGCTGCTCTGACCAAGGAAGATATCGCACTGCGCGAGGCTTCGGCCCAGGCAAAGAAGCAAGAGCTTCTCGAAAAGCAGTTCCGCCAGGTCGGCGACATTATGAGGAGAGTCAACGGCTTTATATTTTTGACTTGTGTTTGCGGCCTGAAGCTGAAAATCCCCCCGAATTTCAAGGGCAATAACGTCATCTGTCCCCGCTGTCATAAAGTACTTCCATTGTCAGCCTGATTGCAGCGAATGTTCGGATGTCCGCCGCTGACCGTCAACAAAAGGCCTCCCTGAGAAGTACTCCGCGTGATGGCTTGCGAATCCTTGATATTCTTTTAACGGCGGCTAAGGGATTTCGAGCGCCAAAATAAGGTTTATCCCCAGAACCACTTGTATCCGGTTTCGAATATAATATATTGTAAGCACTAATACTCCTCTACTACGCCTCTCCAGTCTTGGGCTTGGCCGACTTTGAGAGCGGGGGCAACAACTTAAGGCTGGAGAGGTAAACTTTTTGTGGGTAGCCGCCGACAGGCGGCGATTAAAAAATTCTACCTCATAATCCAGTGATTTTCCTTAAACAGCGGTTTGACATCATACCTGAATGCCGGGTCACCACCGAGTTTGTAACTCAGTTCGAGGGTCTTTCGCAAAAAGACTTTGACAGGTTTTCCATCTTCATCCTTAGCCACAGGATGGTCAAAGACAGCCGTCTCATTGCTCAGGCCACCTAAAAAAAGCGTTATGTTCTTGGCCTTGTCATCAAAATCTCGCCAGATAACCACGACATCTTTGGTGTTGTCGACACCCTGCAGTATTTTGCTGCCGGCATCCTCCAGAAGTTCAAGCAGGGGGTACTTCGCCTTGTGTCGGTTTTTTATCTGCTCGAAGACCGCCAGCGGCACACGGTAGCCGGCTGGTATAATCTCGAATGTGTCGGTCATCAACTCGCACTTCGGATAAAAATCAACGTCACGAGACGTATTGTTGGTGAGCGTTAATATTATATACCAAAACCGCTCGGGCTGCTCATAGGGACCTGCTCTTAACGTAATCTGCTCTGGATGTTCAAAGCGGACGCCGAGCGTCCAGACACCCGGCCCCGGCACAACAGCCGGCTCCGGCGCAGCACCGCAAAGGCATACCAGTGCCCCAAGAATCGTAACGCTGCCCCGAATAAAGCCCTTCATAGTATAATCCTTAGTGAAATCCGTATCTGTGGTTCTTTCTAGAATCTTCGGACATCCTTGCATCTTATTTTAAGACAAAATCGCAGGATGTTCAAAATATTTTTCCTTTCACTGGGGGTCGCCGTAGGGGCCGATACTGACGTCGCTGTTGGCCGCACGCAAAAGCAAACTAAAAATAGGTATTGCAAACCTCTCCTCAGTCTTTATAATACTCCACCCGAGCCAACGATAGCCGGTCGAAAGCGGACAAGAAAGGTTTAACGCTAATCAAAATTACAAGGGGAGCGAAGTCATTATGAATCCAGTTGCAGGCTGTGAAATTGACCTGTTTGCCGAGGAGCTGCCGTCTATGGACGATATCCGGAGACTTTCCGAGCTCGTTCATTCCAGCGAAAGCAACACAATTGCTTTCAGCGAACAGGTAGAGGCGAATATGTCCCGGAGCTCAGCCAAAGCTCTTTTGGCGACCGGAATAGGCCTCTTTATTATCGGAAGAAGCAACGAAGCGGTTGAAAAGCTGCAAAAAGCGGATGACTGTAAGGAAAAATACATTTACTTGGCCTTGACGCTTCGCCGACTGGACCAATTCGAGCAGGCTATTGAAAATTTGCAGACCAGCCTCAAATACGAGGCTGACCCTCTAAGCGTAATGCTGGAAAAGGCTGCAACCTGTCGTTACGCTTCAAACCTTGACGCCGCGGAAAAAGAACTGAAGAAATGCGCGAACTTCCAGAATGTAAATGCTGAGTACCATTATCAGCTTGCGCGCCTGCGGGAAGCTCAGGGGCTCTACGACGAGGCAATGGAAAATTACAAGGTCGCTCTGGAGCTGTCTCCAAATCATCAAAGAGCGCTCTTCCATCTGGCCTATCGCTGCGACCTTCATGGCAATGAAGAAGCTGCCATAGACTACTACAAACAGATAATCTCGACCACACCCGTTTATGTAAATGCCCTGATGAATCTGGCTGTGCTCTATGAAGATACGGGCGAGTTTGACAAAGCATCTAAATGTATTGATAAGGTGCTCGAATTCCATCCAAACCATCAAAGAGCCGCCCTTTTCAAAAAGGACATCGAAAGCTCCAAAACTATGTATTACGATGAGGAAAAGGAGAAAAAGAAAACCCGCAGGACGCAAATTGTTGAGATGCCTATCTCCGATTTTGAGCTTTCGGTCCGGAGCAGAAACTGTCTTAAGAAGATGAACATTGAAACCATCGGTGATCTCCTGAAAATAACTGAAGTGGAGCTCATGTCGTACAAGAACTTCGGTGAAACTTCTCTTAAAGAAATCAAGATAATACTCGAATCCAAAGGATTACGTCTCGGCATGTTCATGGAGGAAGGTGAGCAGGCTCCGGCGGAAGTTTTTGACGCTGCTGGTGTTTCCCAAGGCGAAGACAGAGGGATTCTAAGCCACTCTGTAGACGACCTGCAGTTTTCCGTACGCTCGCGAAAATGTCTGCAGAAGCTCAAAATCCGAACTCTCGGAGACTTGGTACACAAAACGGAAGCCGAACTTCTCGGCGTTAAAAACTTCGGGGTAACAAGCTTAAACGAGGTCAAAAAAATCATAAGCGGTTTCGGATTGTCTCTGAGAACACTGGATTAAAAATCAGACAACTCCGGTGTCGTTACCGGATGTCTGTTGCCCGATGTCGTTTCGGAAACCTAAAATCAAAACATCCTGCAGGTGTACTTATCCTTAGTATTGTCAAGGGAGTCAAAGGAATCAAGAACGGATTCGCTCAACAACGCTGGAGGTGCTGCTTTGGAGCGGTAATTTCCCTGCTGCTGACGGCATTTCTCGGCTGTGCGGAAAGGCAGTTGGTCCGCCCGACACCCCAAATGGACGTTGACCAGCGCTTCTGGGTAAGGGTATTGCTTTTTGAAAATATAAAAGCCTGTACTATCAAAACACCCTCCGGTCTTACCGTTCTGGACGACCAAACGCAAACTACTTTGGCCTATCTCAATCAGTCCAACCTGCCCATAGATGCAGCCGCCTCCGCCGGCGCGATAACAATCGGGGGGCGGGCATACAAGGCCGGTTCGGTAATCATCCTGCCCGACAGCCCCCACATCTTTAACATAAATGACAGCGATTATCGCGGCAAACTACAGCTTACAGTAAATCCTGATGGTGATTCTCTGACCGCTGTAAATCTCGTCCCGCTCGAGGCGTATTTGGTCAGCGTAGTAGGCGCTGAAATGCCCTCTTACTGGGAGCCGGCGGCCCTCGAGGCACAGGCAATCGCCGCAAGGACATATTGTCTGTATATCAAGAAACGCTTTGGTGCAGGCCGCAGATGGGACCTTCGGCAAACCGCAGCGAGTCAGATGTATCCCGGCCTCAGTGCAGAGTCAGCGCAAACGTGGAAGGCTGTCGAACGCACGTATGGCCAGGTATTGGTTTGCGGACAGCCTGACGGAAGCGAAGATATATTCCCTGCATATTACAGTCTGGCCTGCGGGGGCCATACTGAAAACAGCCAGAATGTTTTTGGCGATTCGTTTGAGCCGCTCAGAGGTGTCCCCTGCCCTTACTGCTGTGATGCAGTCAAGCCGGAGCAGTTCTTCTGGCCTATGCTGCAGTTCAGCAAGGCTTACGTCTCAGAGGCACTGCTGCGAAGATATCCGAAGCTAAAGCAACTTGGAGAAATCATAGACATCAACGCCGTTCGGCTTAGTGACTATGGAGGCTTTTCGCGCTTTACGATGGTCGAGCTTGTCGGTTCCAAAGGCAGCGACAATCTGCGGGCTGAGGATTTTCGCCTGGCAATTGACCCGAATGGACGCAGCTTCAAAAGCACAGTTTGCCAGATAGCAAATCTGGGTGATAATTGGGGTTTTCTGTCCGGCAGAGGCTGGGGCCACGGCGTCGGAATGTGCCAGCACGGCGCGGAAGCTATGGCAAGAATGGGAAAAAACGCCTACCAGATTCTTTCGTATTACTACCCCGGCTCAGGAATATTGACCCTTGCCTATTGACGAACTGGAAAAACAACAAACAGTCGATAACGGACTGAAGAGTCGCAAAATGGCTAACTTTGAAATCCTCTGTTCAGATTCCCGTTCCACAGCTCGTACAGGTGTATTGACAACACCGCACGGCAGGGTCGAAACCCCTGCTTTTATGCCCATTGGGACCGCCGGTGCAGTAAAGGGCATCACACCCGAACAGCTCAAGCAAACCGGCACCGCTACCGTCCTGGCCAACACCTACCATTTACTGTTGCGTCCGGGAGTTGAAGTTGTCGAAAGGTTAGGCGGACTGCATAAATTCATGGCCTGGGACGGCCCGATACTTACCGACAGCGGAGGTTTTCAAATCTTCTCTTTGGCCGGCCGGGCTGGACGTATCCCCAAAGGCCAAAATCTCGCCTCTTTAGTCAAGGTCGATGATAACGGCGTCGAGTTTACAAGCCACGTGGATGGAACAAAGATATACCTTAATGCTGAGACTGTGACCGAGATTCAAAATCGGCTCGGCGCCGATATAATCACGTGTTTCGACCAATGTACACCGTTTCCTTCCGACCGGCCACAGTTGAAAGAGGCCGTCGAAAGGACCATCCGCTGGGCTCAGCGGTGCAAACAGGCCCATTCCAAAGCCGACCAGATACTCTTTGCCATTGTCCAGGGTTCGACAGACCTCAGTCTGCGCACACACTGCGTATCGGAGCTGATTAAGATGGATTTCGACGGTTATGCCGTCGGTGGACTAAGCGTCGGTGAAAGCCATGAGGAGATGGTGAAGACAGTTACCCACACGACCGCCCTTTTACCGCCGGAGGCGCCCCGCTATCTGATGGGTGTCGGCACACCGGCTGACATCGTTGCTGCCGTAGCCGCCGGCGTCGATATGTTTGACTGCGTCCTGCCGACAAGAAATGGTAGAAATGCGTTTGCCTTTACCGAAAATGGACCCATACGACTGAGAAACAGCGCCTACATAGACGACCCTCAGCCGATTGAGCCGCAGTGCCGCTGCTATTGCTGCACAAATTTCACTAGGGCCGCTTTGAGACATTTCTTTAACATCGGCGAAATGCTCGGCCCCATTCTGGTTTCACTGCACAATCTGACCTTCTACCAGAGTCTGATGGCCAAAATAAGACAAAAAATACAGAGCGGTGAATTCGCCCACTGGGCATCTGGGCAGCTAAGAAAGTAATTATTGATTATTTGCTGCTGATTATTTAACATCTTACGGACAACTAAAAGTCAATTATGAAGGGAACGTAAAATGAACAATATATGGATATTGGCTCAGGCAGCCGGGGAAACCTCTTCGGGCATTACTTCCGAGCCTGTAACGGCTGAAAAGACTACAACTACGACCATTGCCGCTGATGCAAACGCCCCTGTGGGACGGGAACCGGCACAAAAGCCTTTCATCCCCCCCATGCTTTTGTTCGGCTTGATGCTTGTCTTGTTCTACTTCCTTATTTTCAGAGGGCCACGAAAAAAACAGCAAGAACACAAAAAAATAGTGCAATCACTGGAAAAGAATGACAAAGTAAGAACCATCGGCGGCATCATCGGAACCGTCGTCGATATTAAGGACGATGAGATTACCCTCAAAGTTGACGAGTCGAATAATACGAAAATAAAAGTCATATCCTCAGCAATCGGAGTGAATCTGTCGAAAGAAAATCGTGACCGGTAAGCGGTAACCGGTGATTGGTGATTATCTAACCATTTAACCAATCACCATTTAACCATATACAAAAGGAAAGTTATGGGCAGGAATCTGGTACCAAAAATCGTTTTGATTATTGCTTTGATACTTGCAGCAGCCTGGGTTTTATATCCGCCCGGTAAAACCTTGAAGCCGGGTATAGACCTCGCAGGTGGTACAAGCCTTATCTATGAAATTGATACCCACGGCATGGCTGAACACGAAAAGACAGACTTGGCGCAGAATATGATAACTGTTCTGCGAAGGCGGATAGACCCCGCCAACATCCAGAACCTCGTATGGAGACCGCAGGGAAATACCCGCTTTGAAATACAAATGCCCTTGGCGAGCGCCAACGCGAGGGAAAAACGTAACAAGTATGAAAAGGCCATGAGCGAACTGCTGGAGCTGAATATAAACCCTGCTGTAATCATGCGCTGCCTTGACAAACCCGCCGACGAACGCAAAACCGCCTTTGAGGGGTTCGCGAAGAATTCACCCGACAGAATGGCAATTCTCGAAGCCCTTGCCACCGCCTACGATGAGAACAAAGAATTGCGGAACAAGAGCGAAGACCTTGCCTCAAAACTAAAAAGCGCAGAAGACGAGTTCCCCACAACCGGTCTCGACCTCGACCAGATATTACAAAATAGAAGCCGCTGGGCCAAACTGGACCAGCAGCATCTGACCGAGACACTTCGAGAATTTCTCGGCTCCGACAAAAATGTCGGGATGCTGGCCGAGTACATACACACCTACGTCGAGTGGGCCAAAGTCGTTGACAAACTGACCGCACCTGAAACAGGTAAAAGCATCCTGTATGAAAATGCAAAAAGACAGCTTGACAAACTGAACCTTACCGAAGACCGCATAACAAGCGTCCTTGAAATGCCGGCAAAGACACTCAAACGCGAGTATGCCATCAACGAGCTCAAGACTCAGTTCCCGGACGGAGCGGAAAAGATAGACAACGTAGTTGCCGCCTTTGAAGAGTATCGGCCGTTCCAGGGCAGACTTGACGACCCCGCCGACCTGCAGCGAATGTTAAAAGGTGCCGGCATACTCGAGTTTAGAATACTGCCGACCACCGACCCGCAAACAAACCCCGAGCTGGATGTCGATGAGATAAACCGCTACGTCGAGGCCCTTAAGGTGAAAGGACCAAAATACGCCTCGGACGATAAATACGTATGGTGCGAAGTAGAAAATATTGACGAATGGAAGGCAAGAGGCCCGGTCGTCGCACCGTTTGGTGATAAATATTACGTTCTGGCCAGCAACAAAGAAAACGAAGTTATGCTTCGCAGCTCCGGGGAAGAACAATGGAGGCTCGAAAAGGCTAGGCCCGGCACAGAGTATAACACCGGCCGAAGGGCCATCGACTTCAGCTTGAATGAAAAAGGAGGTAATCTTTTTTACAACATTACCGGAAAAAATATCAACCGTCCTTTATGTATCCTGCTTGATGGTATCGCGTTATCGGCACCGAGCATCCGCTCAAGGATATCGACCCATGGCCAGATAACCGGCGACTTCTCTCAGACAGAAGTTGAAGATATGGTCAATAAGTTAAATGCGGGGTCGCTGCCGGCCAGGTTGATAGAGACGCCCATCTCCGTCAGGACAATCGGGCCATCAATCGGCGCAGACAACCGCGACCAGGGAATCAAAGCCGGCATTATCGGCTCGATGTTGGTAATAGCCTTAATGGCCGGTTACTATCTGCTCTGTGGCTCAATCGCCGATGTGGCATTGCTTATGAACCTGCTGTTTACTTTGGCGATAATGTCAGCCTTGGGGGCGACCTTTACCCTTGCCGGCATCGCAGGTACCATACTCACCGTAGGCATGAGCGTTGACGCCAACGTCCTGATTTTCGAAAGAATCCGCGAAGAACAGCAGCGAGGTGTAGCTCTTCGGACCGCTATAAAAAACGGCTACGAAAAGGCATTTTCTGCCATCTTTGACTCTAACCTCACAACAATAATCTCAGCCGTGATTCTTTACTGGGTAGGCTCAGAAGACATCAAAGGCTTTGCAATAGTGCTGATGCTCGGCCTTATTTCTAACCTGTTTACCGCCGTGTTCGTAACCCGTGTGATTTTTGAGTGGTTGTTATCCAAGAAGCTTATTAAAGAGCGTCTTGTTATGCTCCGGCTTATACGCAGGCCGAATATCAACTGGATGCGCCTCAGACCGCTTTTCTTTACCATATCCGGGATTCTGACCATAGGAGGCCTATTCATCTTCTTCGCCAGAGACGATACAAAAGACAATAAATACGACATCGAATTTACAGGCGGAACAAATGTACAAATCAACCTCAAAGAAGGTGTGAATCTCTCCCGGCAGGAGGTGGAAAACAGGATACAAAAGGTCGGCCTCAGCCTGAACAACCGTGCCTTGGCCGCGGCAAGCGTCTACAGCATTGGGAAAACAGGCAAAACTTACGAAATCGACACTACTGAAACGAACAAAACTACTGCCACTGTTACCTTCGCTGCTCCCGGCCTTCAGACGGCTGAGAGTATTACCGCCGCTATCAAAACAGCTCAGGATAAATTTGGCGATGAGCTAACCGACCTTGTCGTGGCTCCACAAACCGGGGTAAACCCGGCGGCGTTTGTCATAACGACAAGTCAGTTAAACAAATCCGTTGTGAAAAGCCTGCTCGAAAGCGCCTTTCCTGATGCGAACATCTCTGAACCTAAGGTCAGCGAAATCGTCAATAACGCGATATTAAGTGCCTTCGCTGATGAGCTGCAAATTCAGCAGAACCTTCAGCCGAAGATAACCGCCACTGAAAAGCTGACCGGCGAAATTATAAATTCTTACCCCGAGCTTGCGGAGTTTATCGGCGGAATCAAAATCACCTGCGAAATTGAAAAAGCCGCCACAGCCGAACAAATCGACCAAAGAATCAAAGACCTGCGCTTCAAACCTGATACACGAAACCTCCCGTGGTATCGTTACGAAATCCTCAATACCAACCTGACGGCGATTGAGCCGAATCTGCCCGTGAAATCCTTTGTTTACGTCAGCGTCGAGCCTGAGGCGGGATTTCGTGAGATGACCGAGGACGAGTGGAGGCAGTTTGTCGAAAACGAGACCACAAAGGTTGTCACCGCAGCAAGACTTGAGACATCTCTGCCGCGGGTAACCCAGATAAGCCCATCCGTAGGAGGAGAGGCAAGGGCGCGTGCACTAATTGCCATCGTGCTCTCACTGGGGGCGATGCTCGTTTATATCTGGTTCAGGTTTGCTGACGTTCGATTTGGCGTGGGCGCAGTTGTAACGCTTTTCCACGATACCTGTGTGAATGTCGGAGCGGTTGTCTGCTGCACCTACATCGCGGGAACAATTATCGGCCAGAAACTGCTGATTGGGGATTTCAAGATTAACCTGGCAATGATAGCCGCGTTCCTGACCCTGCTTGGATATTCGATTAACGACACAATAGTTATTTACGACCGTATTCGTGAAAACCGCCGCAAAGGTACTTTGACGCCGCAGATAATCAACGACAGCATCAACGACACTCTCTCCAGAACGCTGCTGACAGGGACCACTACATTGGTCGTCGTGTTCATAATGTACGTCTTTGGCGGCCAGGGACTGCGAGGCTTTAATTTCGCAATGCTCTTTGGCATTATCGAAGGAACATATTCCTCCATAGCGATTTCAGCACCCGTACTGTTGTTCCGCGCCAAAGCTGGCGATACAAAAGCCAAAGAGAAACAGCCCACAAAACAGCAGCCTATGAAATGAAGATTCCAGAATGCGGAACGACTTGAAAACAGGTATGCTTCTGGGTGTGGTTTTGGTAGCCCTCGCCGCACTATGGCTCGCCACCCGGCCGACTCTCAGCGCAAAGGCAAGGCTGCTGCAAACCGATTTCCCTGTCCCGCCACAAACGCAAAACCCGCCGGCGTCCTACAATCTTCAAACTCAGCAGCAATCTCTTCCCGAAGAGCGTCGTCCCACTGAAAGGGCCGCCGACACTCAGCCCAAAAACATCGCGCCGGACCTTTCAGTACCCCAACACACATACGCTTCCGAGTCAAACGCAGGACCAGTTGTGAAAATCCACATCGTGGAAAAAGGCCAAACCCTCTCCGATATTGCGTACAAATACTACGGCTCCACAAATAAATGGCAAAAAATCTTTGAAGCCAACCGTTCTCGCCTGAAAGATGCGAACACCCTTATTCCGGGCATGAGACTGACTATCCCTGACTAAACCCCCCAAAATACAACCTCGACAACGCTGGCAAGGTAACTACGGCATCTTCAGCAGTTTCGCCGCTTTCGCATCGGTCAGCCACGTAATCTTATCGAGAATGGGCCAGAGGGCGTGGATAGGATACCGCACCTCATCCGGCTCGCTGGTTAGGACCTCTCTCAAAATGCCGGCCTTTTCTTCACCTGATACCAGCACTGCCAGATGAGAAGCCGCGCGCAAAACCGGATGTGTCAGAGTTATCCTGTTAAGCTTTTCATCCAGCATATAAACAACGCACGCCAAGTCGTTCGTATCAAAAGGTGCATAAGTATTGGGAAACAGCGAGCCGGTATGACCCTCAACCCCCATACCAAGAAAAATCAAATCGAATTCCGGAATCTGGTTTTTTGACAAACCGAAGACCGTCCGAATGGTTTTCTCGTATCGCCTGGCGGCACTTTCAAAATCACTTCGCTCCGTGGGTACTCGATGAACGTTCTTTCGTGGAATGCCGACTTTCGGCAGGAAGGTCTCAGCAGCCAGCCTATAATTGCTCGAGGGTGAATCTGGTTCGACCAGCCGCTCATCGACCCAGAACAATTGTATTTTCTCCCACGCAAGAGCTCTGGGCAGTTCACCGAGAAGCTCAAAAAAACGCCGTGGTGTGTTGCCGCCGGAAATAGCAGTGTAAAACACATTTTTTGTTCTTATTGCTTTCTCCGCGTCGGCAATAAAAAGCTCGACACTTCGACAGGCAAGATGCTCGGTATCGGAAACAATTTCAATATTCGGCTTGTAATGCGTAGCACTCGCCATATTCTCGCCCCTAATAACTACTTTAGGGCAATTCGAAACCATTATCTACTTTTGCTGACGTTTTGCCCAGAAGAATCTCGAAAAACGTGTAAAATTTTGTGTGTCTTGCGCCGGCTTCTTAACCCCCTGCTGCTAAATAAGTTACAAGTTAGATGTCCTGCGTAACTTACGTAACATCATCAACCCGCCACATAAATGCCTTCAGGCCCTCTTCTGCGCAATTACTGTACGAGGGGTTGTCTTTTTCATCAAAAACACCAGCGGAATCATCATCAGGAAAACGACCCCAAGCACCCAGAAATTATCGATAAAAGCGAGCATAGACGCCTGCTGTTTGACAAGACCATAAATGAGAGTCTGGGCCTTCGCTGCCGCCCCAGCGGCACTGGCGCCCTGCTGGGCGAACATTTCTTTTGCTCCTTCAAAGAATCTCTGGTAGATGGGGTTGCTTTCGGTGATGTGGCTGACCAGAATATTCTGATGGAACTGCGCCCGCCGCGCAAGCATGGTTGTTACAAAAGAGATACCGACGCTGCCGCCGATGTTTCTTGCAAGATTGATAAGGCCGGAGGCATAATCTGTCTCGGTTTTTGCTATGTAGTAATAAGCGGCGGTGTTGATAGGGACAAACAAAAATCCCAAGCCAGCCGACATAATATTTCTCGCCCAGACGGCATCAGAAAAGCTGATTTGCAGGTTGAAATTTGCCATTCTGAAAAGGCCGACGGCGCCAACTACGAGGCCCACAATAATGAGCCAGCGTGACTGGAAGCGTGTCATCAGTAATCCCACTATCGGCATCGAGCACATTGTGATAATCCCGCCCGGCGAAAGCACAAGGCCGCTTGTCATGGCGTTGTAACCCAAGAGGTTCTGCAGAAAAATCGGTAATAGTACGGTGCTTCCGTAGAGAGTGAATCCAAGAGCGTACATCATAAAAACACCGACGGCGAAATTGCGGTCCTTAAGCATTCTCAGTTTGATAACAGGGTCCTTCTGCCGCAATTCCCAGAAGACAGCGGAGGCCAGACAAGCCACGCAAATTATGGAAAGTGACACAATAAAATGGGAATCTAACCAGTCTTCGCGCTGGCCTTTGTCGAGGATAATCTGAAGGGCACCAAGTCCTACCGCTATCAGGCCGAGGCCTATGTAATCGATTCTGAATCCCAGCCCAAGTTTTTTGCGAATAAAATAAGGCGGGTCGTGAACAAGGAGCATCGCAAGAAACACGGCTAATATCCCAACTGGGATGTTTATAAAGAATATCCACCGCCAACTGTAGGTATCCGTAATCCATCCGCCGAGAGTCGGCCCGATTATGGGCGCGACAACGACGCACATTCCAAACATCGCCATCGCCATTCCGCGTTTATTGAGCGGGAAGCTTTCGACCAATATGGATTGTGCAATCGGCTGAAGCGCACCGCCGCCTGCGCCTTGCAGAACTCTGAACAGCACAAGTATTTCAATACTCGGAGCCAGGCCGCACAAAAAAGAGGCGATGGTAAACAGCGCCACGCATCCAAGATAGAAGCGTTTTCGACCTATCAGAGACGAGAACCACCCGCTAAGAGGCAGCACGATGGCGTTTGAGACAAGGTATGATGTCAAAACCCAGGTGCTTTCATCAATCGTGGCGGAAAGATTACCCGCGATGTGAGGCAGTGCCACGTTGGCGATACTCGTGTCGAGCACCTCCATAAACGGCGCCAGCATCACAACACCAGCCAGCACCCATGGATTGTGCGGCAGCCAGTCCTCGGAAGAACCAGGTATCCTGACGTCGGTATCTTTCATTTTACCTTCACCGCAGGCACCACCGACATCCCCGGCGAAAGCCTCTTTGTATCGTTCGGGTCTTCATCGAAAACAATCTTGACCGGCACTCGCTGCACGACCTTGATGTAATTGCCCGTCGCATTTTCGGGCGGCAGCAAACTGAATACCGCCCCAGTCCCCGACTGGATACTGTCGATGTGCCCTTTGAAAATCTTCTGTGGGTATGCATCAACCTTAATCCGTACAGGCTGACCCGGCTTCATATGCTTCAGCTGCGTCTCCTTGAAGTTGGCGACCACCCAGACATCCTGAGGAACAATAGTCATCAGCGGCTGCCCAACCCTGATGTACTCGCCGGCCTCAATCGCCTTGTTGGTGATTCGGCCCGATTGTGGTGCGGTTATCTTGGTGTATGAGAGATTCAACTGTGCCTTGTCAACCACAGATTTGGCTTCGGAGGCTTTTGCCTGAGCGGCGACAACCTGTTTATTTGCCGCTTCAAGTTGTGCCCCTGCCGACTGTGCAGCCGCTGCCGCATTATCCACCTGCTGTCGCGTAACTCCGCCATTGGCATCAAATAACTGCCGGTATCTGTTGTAATCCTTCTCGGCTCGCGTTGCCTCCACTGATGCTATGCCGACCTGTGCGCGGGCCTGCTCTGCACTCGCCTGTGCCGCCGACAGCGAAGCGCTGGCGAGGTCCAGACTCACCTGAAAATCCTGCCTGTCAAGCTCGGCCAGCAAATCGCCCTGCTCCACCCATTGATTGTCTTTCACATACACCTTTTCAACGTGGCCATCCACCCTCGCGCTTACCGACACGATGTGCCCCATTACAAATGCGTCATCGGTTGATTCTTCTGACATAATGCGAGGCAGATAAACTACGCCCAAAACCAGTCCGAGAACCACCAGCACTATTGCACCAATGGTTACCATCAGCCGACCACTACGCATTGTCTTTCCTTCTGCGTTCATTGCGATTATCTCCTAAAGATGTGAATTTCACTTCCGCTCACCGGCCGGCGCTGCTGCCTGATTTGGTTCATTGGCGTCCTTTGACTGGGGTGATTTGCTGCTGACCTGCTCCAGCGTGGCCAGCAAACCCATCGCCTTTTGCAAATCCAGCTTGGCAATCATATGTGAATAAATAGCTTGGTAATAAAATACCCTTGCCTTTGTCAGGGCAGCCTGAGCGTCTATCATCTCGACCTGTGTATTGATACCCTCTTTATAACCGACCTCAGCAAGTCGCATTCCTTCTTCCGCCCGGGCAAGGTTCATCCGCTGAGACTCCACAAATTCCTGTGAATCCTCAATACTCAGCAGTGCCTTGGTCAGTTCAAACAATGCGGTCTCTTCGGCGTCAATTAAATCTATCTGGGCCTGCTTGAATCTCGCTTTTTGCTGAATAATCGCCCCCTCACGGGCGAAACCATCAAATACAGGAAACGTCGCAGCAATACCTGTCTGCCAGGCATATCCCCAGTCAACCTCGCTGGTGTGGGGGTCGGGATTTGACCAGATGTTCTCGTAATAACCGTCAATCCTCGGCCACCATCGACTCTTCGCGATATTGAGCTGTTCTTGCTGCCATTTTATGTCGAACTGTCGTTTGAACAAATCGGGCCGACGCTGAAAAGCCGCCTCCACAGCCTCTTCCATACTCACATCCGATGGCAAATACTTTAGCTCGTCTGACGGAACTATATTGCTGTCCTGAGAAACGCCCATTATTTTAAGGAGGTTGGACTTTGAGACATCGATTGCGTTCTTATTTTGTATGTATTCAGCCTTGAAATTGGACAGCTCCACCTCGGCTCGCAGCACGTCAAAGTTGGACGCAACTCCTCCTTCCTGCTTTTGTTTGACACTGTCAAGATGCGCCTGTGCAGACCTTACCGCATCGGCGCTTATCTCCAGCAGGTGCTGATTCAGCAATACATCCAAGTAGGCCTTCTGTGCGGCGTAAAGCACATCCTGTGTTACTGCACGAATAGACTGGTCGGTAAGCAGTGAAAATAGTTTCGCCGCATTCAGTTTTGCGGTTATTGAGCCGCCGGCAAAAACCGGCTGGGTAACCTTCAAGCTGGAGGAATAGTTATCCACATCGCCAATCGTAAAGCCGGCGATAGATTGAGTCTTGTCAAGTCGCGTATAATCACCTGCAAAACCGACGCTCGGCAAAATCGCTGAATAAGATATCAGCCTTTCCCCTCGCGCAATTTCTTTTTCCTCAACCGCATGCTGGAGACTCTTGTTGTTGGTAAGCACCAGCTTTAGGCAGTCTGACATGCTCAATTGGCCGCTTATATTAGTTTGAGTTTTTTCCTGCGTCTGTCTGGCATCTTTCCACCGCTCGTACGCAGCGGTTCTGGATAGATATGCCTCTTCGTAAAATTGCTCACTGCTGGTACAACCAGCAAATTGAAGCAAAAGTAGCGCACATAGCGCAAGCAAGCCGTATTTTAGTCGCAAAAGTTTCATATATTCAGACCAACAAACCACACACTTGATAAACAATTCGCCTTTTCATTTCGTTTCGCTGGCACAGGCCCGAATCCCCGCCGCCGAAAATTTGATAATATGGTCAACCATTTCAGCCAAATCGAAAATCGGCAGGTTCGGCCTGTCGCTTTGTTCAAACATGGTTTTCACACGAACTGCGTGTATCAGTTGACCAATTATGGAAAATACCACCAGTGGGACCTGCGATGCCTGTAACTTCGGGCAGATTACAGCCAAAGCCTTCTGCATCACACCCAAAGTAGGGTTAATCATATCATCTACGAACATATTTGGTGGCAGGTGTCTGTCGAGCATTTCCCGCGTCATCAGCTTGGTAAGTCGGCCACTCTTGGTTTCGTCCACTAATGAGCCGATAAACGCCTCTGCAAAGGACTTCAGCAGTTCTTCCAGAGAGGGACTACCCTTTGCTGACATTACCTTCTCAATGCTTATTATTTGGTTGTCGCGCACAGCAAGGATGCGACGCTGCCAAACTTCCATGTATAATTTCTCTTTTCCACCGAAGTAATAGCTGACCGATGCAATGTTACACCCTGCTGCAGCAGCAATGTCCCGAACGCTCGTACCGTCAAACCCATGTTCACAGAAAAGCCCCTCCGCAGCATCGATTAACCGTTCCTGGACGTGTTTATCGGACCTGTAATCGGCACCATTATTATCTGAAACCATATAGACTCTCCTTAATCATTCGTTTCATACTAAAGTTTAAAACATTTGTTTGAATTAGTCAAGTATTTTTCTCGATTTTTTTACAGATGACCGCCTGTCCTGAGCGGAGTCGAAGGAATGGAAACCGCCCCAATTGCACTAATAATGCCCCCCTGAACTTTTACCGCTGAGGTCGCTTTTGCCCCCCGCCTGTGGCAAATAAACCCGCCAATCCTCAAAATCAAGGATAAAGTAGCTTTTTATTTCAGGCCAGAAGCTCCGGTGTCTCTCTCGGTCTTTTTTCCCGTGTCAAGTTCTACCTGTATTGTTTCGTACAGTATGACGTTGAACCACACCTGCGCCTTTTCCGCATCAGTCCATGCGGAGACATCCTTGTTGAGCCCGCAGGCCAGTCCTTCCCCCCTCATCATAGTTTCGGTGATGACCACGCCATATTGAATAAGCCCCATTGTGTCCCCGGCAATCGCACCCCTGAAAGCCTCCATCACCCCCTCGACATCAAATCCCCCGGACCTTGCCAGCGACTCGGCCATCCTCACAAGACTTTCAGACATCGTGGTTACCCGCTCCCGCGGCATGCCGGTCGCAAGGTAGAATTGTGCGAAACCTGCCATCCAGCGCTTGACATCGGTTTCGCTTCTGCCGGTTGCCCGACTGAAAGTGTCTGCAAATTTTCCCGCACTGTCGGCAGTATCCCCGAATATTGCGGAGAATCTGCGGTTGACTATCTGGGCCTCGGCACTTGAGTCCCCTTTGTTTGCTTTGTCGATGGTGGTCTGTAGCAAGTTTGAGGATGTGGGGACTGACAGAGGGCCCCCTGTTATTACAAGTGCAACAACAATTGAAAGAACCAAAAAACACGCAATTAAAAGAATTATGCCACCCAAAATGCGACCCCGCCACAAAGCCACAATACTCAAAAGTGTTGCTCCAAGCCAGAGAGGTATGGCGCAAATCCCGACAATCGAAAGTATTACTACAATCCAGAGAGGTATAATGTTAATATCAATACCCCTCATCCGGTCTGTGGCAGTATAGTTAATAATGCCGATAAGAATTGCCAAAATAAGACAGACCCAGCCCCCATCCAAAAACTTAGCGCCTTTCGCACTCTCGCCTTTGAGTTCGGCGATGCGATTACTTACCAATCGTCTGTCAATTTCGAGCTGTTGTTCACCTTTGGCCTTGGTTTGCGGCGGTACAGTTTTCGCTTTGGCTTTTATCGGTTTTTTGACTGCGGCTTGTATCTGTTTACCTTCGGTGTCGGTCAACTTCTGGTAGCAGTTTTGGCAAACAACATTCCCGTGAAATACATACGCTGGCTCTAATTTCCCGATAACCCTCTCACAATTTGAGCAATTCTCGACCTTCATACCTAACCTCACAATTCATTATAACGATAAGCGTTCGATTCTCAAACTGAAATCCTGCTTCGGGGGTGCTGTTGCGGAAACACGCCAAATAAATTCTTTTTTTACATACTCCGCAAAATCAAAAGTCCTGTTACGGTTGGCAAGTAGCCGATAATAGTGTAAGTGTGGAAGTGCAAATATATCAGAACGACCGGCCAGCTACCTGTCAAACGGCCCGGCCTTTGGAAAGAAGTGGAAAATGAGCAAATCGAAAGAATCTAAACCCGTCAGTGAATTCACTGAGGAACAAAGAGAGTGGTTTCGTATTAACAAAAAATACGAGCGAAAACTACAGCCATTTTTTGGCAAAAGTATGGCACTCGACAGCCCTGAACACAAAAAATATAAAGCCATAGAGCAGGAACGCGAATTAGAACTTCTTAAGTTCAATGAAAAACACTGCAAGCCCGAAACTATCGATACCCCTGACAAGTTTTGTCAATGGATTGAGCTGAAACTCGTTACCATCCGTACGATAGAAGGCCTCAATGGAGATTACCCGCACGATGTTGCCAAAAAAAGTTATCGGAAGGCTCGTGAGTATGCTCGTAAGCTACGTGAGAGTAATCTTGGCTTACCTGTTCTGCCACCACCGTTAAGTGACCCAGAGGATGGGCTTCAATCAATGCAAGAATGGTGCATTGATGCACAAGCAATAAACGATTACCTCAAGAAACAAGCAGAAACAGATTCCCAGCGGAGAAAATTTGGTTTTTAGAAAACTCTCAAAGAGCAAAGCGAATCGTAAACTTTACCTTATTTTTCCAAATCTACGAGGTCTTCGTAGAATTCGTGTTTTCGGATTGTAGAGAGATTTTTGCCGCGAGGATTTCGGCGGATTATTCCAGACTGCACGCGTCCACAAGAGGGGTAGAGAAAACCGCACTATTGGACGAAAAACGCGGTTTTTCGGGGGATAATCAAATGAGAGTGCTGGGACTCGAACCCAGGACCTACGCATTAAAAGTGCGTTGCTCTACCGCCTGAGCTACACTCCCGAAAACGACTGAGACAAAAAGTTAAGCGAACACTCAAAAATTGTCAACACTAATTGCTCACAAACAGGCTAAGTTCGGCCATTTTATGAACAACAAACCCTGTACCGCTCTGGTACAGGGCAAACCCCATCGTTGACACTTCCGCCCTTAGACAATAGCATAATTTACAAAAACTGGGAGTATCGGAAGATGGCGACCGTAACACTAATCACAGGCGATGGAATCGGCCCGGAAATCGCTGAGGCTGCCCGAAGATGTATCGATGCTACCGGTGCCGGAATCGACTGGCAATTGGCCGAAGCCGGCATAGACGTAATGGCGAGGCTCGGCACCCCCCTGCCGGATGCTACTGTCGAATCGATTAAGAAAAATGGTGTCGCCTTAAAGGCCCCCATAACAACGCCGGTAGGGACTGGCTACAGAAGTATAAACGTCCATCTGCGACAGAGCCTCGATTTGTACGCCTGCCTGAGACCCTGCAAAAGTTATAAAGGAGTACGAAGCCGGTACTCGGACATAGACCTTGTTGTAGTAAGGGAAAACACCGAGGACCTTTATGCGGGCATCGAATTTGAAAAGGGTAAAGACGACACCGCCGAAATAATCAACTGGCTGAACAAACACAGCAAAAAACAAATAACCCCTGATTCCGGAATAAGTATAAAACCCATCTCGGTCAAAGCCACGCAGCGCATCGTCCGTTTTGCCTTCGACTACGCCCGCAAAATGGGACGCCGAAAAGTAACGAGCATACACAAAGCAAACATTATGAAGTTCTCCGATGGCTTGTGGCTTGAAGTAAGCCGACAGGTCGCAAAAAACTACACGGACATCAAATTTGAGGACTGCATCGTTGACAATATATGTATGCAGTTGATTCAAAAACCTGAGCTTTACGATGTGCTTGTGCTGCCCAATCTTTATGGTGATATTATAAGTGATTTGTGTGCCGGCTTGGTCGGCGGCCTCGGCGTCGCACCCGGCGCAAATATCGGCGAAAAAGCCGCCATCTTCGAGGCCACTCACGGCAGCGCCCCCAAATACAAAGGCCAAAATAAGGTCAACCCTACCGCGCTTATACTTAGCGGCGTTTTGATGCTAAGACACATAGGCAAAACAACCGAAGCAGACAAACTTGAAAACGCCGTCGCTGCTGTAATCGCCGAGGGCAAAAGTGTAACTTACGATATGAAAGCCGACCGTAACGACCCAACCGCCGTCGGCACGAGCCAAATGGCCGACGCCATCATCAAAAAAATAGGGCTACTCTAATTGAATCAGCAATGTTTCCATAAACTGATTTCAGGTCAGACCCCATGCTTTGGCGTAGTGCTGTTGCGGTTTTTTTTAAGGGTTGCCGCCCAGCTTTACTTGCTTGTTGTACGCCTGCGCAATTTCCTTTACTCAGAAGGTTGGCTAAAAGCACATCGCGCCAACGCGGTGGTCTTTAGCGTAGGCAACATAACAGTCGGCGGGACCGGCAAAACCCCCCTCGTAATCTGGATATGCAACACAATAAATCAAAAATTAAAAATTAAAAATCAAAAATGTGGAGTTGCAATTCTTACACGAGGGTACAAGGCAACTCAAAATTCAAAACTCAGAACTCAAAACTATACAGATGAACCAGTTATCCTCGCAGAGAGTTGCCCGCAGGCAAAAATTATCGTAAATCCAGACCGCGTCGCGGCAGCACGTCAGGCTGTCGAGAAGTTCGGTGCAAATGTCCTGATTATGGACGACGGATTTCAACATCGCAGATTGGCCAGAAACCTCGACATAGTAACGGTTGATGCAACCTGCCCCTTCGGTTATGGCAAAATGCTGCCGGCTGGATTGCTGCGAGAGCCTATTGCTGTGCTGAAACGAGCTGACGCGGTGGTTATTACAAGGTGCGACCAGGCCGGCGAAAATGAATTAGCTGAGCTTGAAAAAAAACTGCGTCTGGTCAAAACAGATAATA
>Ga0315282_10004651_pt1 | contig 23809 bp, 23 predicted proteins | sample YL17G07_20_MG_FD_203693 | JGI IMG/M metagenome (GOLD analysis project Ga0315282, IMG submission 203693) | Sediment microbial communities from Yellowstone Lake, YNP, Wyoming, USA - YL17G07_20 | ecosystem: Environmental > Aquatic > Freshwater > Lake > Sediment | place: USA: Wyoming | collected... | reverse complement strand
ACAATCGAAGAGATTATCGACATAAAAGGCATTCCTATCAGGATTGTGGATACTGCCGGGATATTAGAACCGCGGGATTTAATCGAGAAAAAAGCAATACAGCGCACAAAAAAATACATTGATACTGCGGACCTGGTGATTCTTTTATTTGATGGAAGCCAAGGAATAAGTAAAGGCGACCAGATTCTTATTAAAAAATTAAAGCAGAAAACTGTGCTGGCAGTGATAAACAAGATAGATTTAAGACAAAAGGTGGAAAGAGAGAAGATTACAAAGATATTCGGCCAAATAATTGATATTTCCGCAAAAAAACTTAAGAATTTAAATTTACTTGAAGATGCAATTTCAAATCTTGTATATAATGGTAAATTGAGCAGCTCAGAGCCGGTGTTAGTGACTAATTTAAGGCATATTCAGGTACTAAAGAAAACAGAAAAATTAGTTGCAGATGCGTTTGATTCATTAGATAATAGATTGTCTTTTGAATTTATTGCCCAGGATATTAAGGATGCCTTGGGTTATATAGATGAACTACTGGGTAAAAAATTCTCGGAAGATTTATTGGACAAGATATTCAGCGAATTTTGTATTGGGAAGTAGTTAAAACTATTATTTGAACGCAGATGCACGCAGATGTAATGCAGATATACGCAGATTAAATTTTTATGTGCGAGAATCTGCGTTGGATTTGCGAAAATCTGCGTTAAAAATGAAATAATTCACGGAGGTAACGGTGGATAAGAAAAAAATTGAAAAGGCAATCAAGGATATTTTAGAGGCAATTGGAGAAGACCTGAAAAGAAAAGACCTTCAGGATACCCCTCGTCGGGTAGCGGAGATGTATGAAGAGATTTTTTCTGGAATTAAACAAGATCCCAAAAAGGAACTAGAGGTTATCTTAGGCCAGAAGCACGATGAGATTATTTTATTGAAAAATATACCCCTGCAATCAATGTGCGAACATCATCTCTTGCCTTTTATAGGTAAAGCCCATGTTGCCTATATTCCTAAGAATGGCCGTGTTACCGGATTAAGCAAATTAGCACGCGTAGTTGATATCTTAGCTAAACGGCCTCAGGTTCAGGAGAGATTAACTACTCAGATTGCCAACATCATTATGTCAAAACTTAAACCCTTGGGAGTAATGGTTGTCATTGAAGCAGAGCATCTTTGTATGTCTTTTAGGGGCGTAAAAAAACCCGGAATCTTGACTGTTACCTCAGCAGTCAGGGGTATTTTTAAAGAAAACCCGAAGACCCGCAGCGAAACCTTAGCACTCATCAAATCATAATACCTATAAAGATATGAAAAAAATAGTGATTACCATTGCCTATCCAAACTCCTATACTGTACCGCCTCCGAAATATGCTCTGCAAGTATAGTTTCACTTCCTGCCAAATCCGCAATTGTGCGGCTCACCTTTAAAATCTTGTCATAAGCCCTTGCTGATAATCCTAACTCGGTCATTGCCAGCTTAAGCAGTTCTTTTGCTTCCTCATTTAAGCTGCAGTATTTCTTGATTAATTTTGTATTCATCTGGGCATTATAAAAAATTCCTTCCTTTTTTCCGCCAGAGGCGGATCCGCCTTCGGCGGAAAAGCGATCTCTCTGAATAGCGGCTGCTTTTTCTACCCGTGCCTTAATAACTATTGATGGCTCAGCATCATGAGTGTCAGTTAATTCTTTGTATTTAACTGCAGGAATCTCAATATGGATATCAGTCCTATCCCAAAGTGGCCCGGAGATTTTGCTCAAGTAATTAGCGATTTTAGTTGTATTGCATCTGCATGCCTTGCGCGGATCAGTAAGGTAACCGCAGGGACAGGGATGCATAACTTTGGATATACTGTTTGTTGCTCAAGCTTCCTAAAAAACGTTGAAAAATAACATTTATTCTATATAATGAATTACATGCAAATTGATAGAAAAACCTTTTCTAATTTCTTCGACCTTTTCTTAATTAGCTTCCTCTCATTATACCTGGAATTATCTATAATCCGTTGGGCGCCAGGGGTTGTTTCCTGCTTGTCTTATTTTACTAATTTGGTATTGATTTCAGCTTTTTTGGGCTTAGGTTTGGGATGCGCTATTTCTCACAAAAAGTTGAATCTAAAATTTTTGCCCATATCGTTTTTTGTTTTGGTGATTGTAGTTATTTTCTTGAAAAATAGAGGAGTTTCCGGCTGGGCGGGTATTTCTGATTTTATTTTCTTAACAGAAATGTCAAAGCCAGTCCCTATGGTATTGGCTGTTCCATTGATGTTCTTCTTAATTTTCTCGGTTTTCGTATTCATTGGCGTTATTATGGGAAAGTGTTTAAGTTATTTTACGCCATTGGTGAGCTATTCTATAAATGTTTTTGCTAGCATTATTGGCATAGCCGTATTTACTTTGTTATCCTTCAAATTTACCCCGCCTTATATCTGGTTCTCGATAGGATTTATTGCCTTGGTTTGGTTTCTGCGAAAACAGATGCTCTATGCAGTAATTTGTTTTCTTGTTTCTTTATCGTGGATATACTTACTTAACATAGGACAGATATGGTCACCTTATTATAAGATAGAAATTTCGCCCCATCCGGGTGGCGGATTCTTTCGACTAACTGTTAATAATGACTATCAACAAGAGGCGCTTGATTTTTCTCCGGAAAAAGTCAGCACCAGCGGTTCTATGCGGCATTGGAGAGGAATCTATAATTTGCCTTATTTATTTACAAGGCCAGAAAAAGCTTTAATTTTAGGTTCTGGGGTAGGCAATGATGTTTTACTCGCGGTCGCGAATCACTCTTCTAAAATAGACGCGGTTGAAATAGATCCGGCTATAGTAGGTATTGCAAAACGCCTACGGCCCGATAATCCCTATAGAAATCCTAATGTAAAAGTTATTGTCGATGATGCAAGATCATATATGAATAGACATAAAGAAAAATATGATTTAATTGTTTATGGATTTCTGGATTCCCACGCTTTATTTTCCAATATGGCGAGCGTACGGTTAGATAATTTTGTATATACGATTGAAGGCATTAAACAGGCAAAAAATCTTTTATCCCAAAACGGATTCATATCTTTATCCTTCTATGTTGCGCGAGACTGGGTGGGTAATAAGATATACTATATGCTAAAAGACATATTTGGCAAAAGCCCCCTTGTTTATGAAAGCAAAATGATGCCCACGGAACAAATATTTATTATTTCTTTGGATGAACAGAAAATGGCAAAAAAAAGCATTCCGGAATTTTCTGAGATTTCAGACAGATACGAATCGTCCAAAAGAATGCCGATACCAACCGATGACTGGCCATATTTTTATTTAAAAGACAGATCCGTCCCTTTTCAGTACTTGCTTATTCTTTTAGTCATTTTCCTGCTATCTGTCGTAATAATTCTTTTTCTTTTGCCTCGGAATATAAATATTCTTGATTACTCTGCCTTTTTCTCCCTTGGTGCAGCTTTTATGCTCATCGAAACCAAAAGCATTGTTCAGCTGTCATTGTTGTTTGGCACAACATGGCTGGTGAACGCTGCTATCATTTCAAGTATCTTAATGATGATCCTGATAGCTAACTTCTATGCCATTAAATTTAAACCAAAGAAAATAGACCTTTTTTATATTTTACTTTTTTTGAGCCTCATTGTTAGTTGGTTCTTGAGTCCCAAAGATATCGTGTTAACAAACCAAGGTTTAAAAACCCTGCTTTCTGTTTTTCTACTTACCATCCCTTTATTTTTTGCAGCAGTTATATTCGCCTTTTTATTAAGAAATACGGAAGATATCAGTGCGGCGTTTGGAATGAATCTTCTGGGAGTGGTGTTAGGCGGCTTTTTGGAATATACCTCATTAATATTCGGTTTAAATAACCTTACATTTTTAGCGTTATTCATATATTTTCTTGCCTATCTTGGCTACAGAAGGATTGCTTTTTCGATTCCTACTTCGTAATCGTAAAAAATAAATTATTTTTTATTGACATTATTTGTCTAGGCTCCTGTACTGTACCGCCTCCGAAATATGCTCTGCAAGTATAGTTTCACTTCCTGCCAAATCCGCAATTGTGCGGCTCACCTTTAAAATCTTGTCATAAGCCCTTGCTGATAATCCTAACTCGGTCATTGCCAGCTTAAGCAGTTCTTTTGCTTCCTCATTTAAGCTGCAGTATTTCTTGATTAATTTTGTATTCATCTGGGCATTATAAAAAATTCCTTCCTTTTTTCCGCCAGAGGCGGATCCGCCTTCGGCGGAAAAGCGATCTCTCTGAATAGCGGCTGCTTTTTCTACCCGTGCCTTAATAACTATTGATGGCTCAGCATCATGAGTGTCAGTTAATTCTTTGTATTTAACTGCAGGAATCTCAATATGGATATCAATCCTATCCCAAAGTGGCCCGGAGATTTTGCTCAAGTAATTAGCGATTTTAGTTGTATTACATCTGCATGCCTTGCGAGGCTCTGTTAGAAATCCGCAGGGACAGGGGTTCATGGCGCAGACTAGCATAAAAGAAGCAGGAAAGACAAAAGATTTGGTTATGCGGCAGACACGGATGCAGCCGTCCTCTAAGGGTTGCCTCAGCGCCTCAAGGCAATCCCGATGAAATTCTGGCAATTCATCTAAAAATAATACACCCTGATGTGCTAAGCTTATTTCTCCTGGCACAGGAATGGAGCCTCCGCCTACCAAAGCTATATCTGATATAGTATGATGCGGATTGCGAAAAGGCCGCCTGCCAATTATGCCTTCCTTAATTGACAATGTCCCTACTGCCGAATGGATTTTAGTTACTTCTAATGATTCTTCTAAAGTTAAATCTGGCATAACAGTGGGGATTCTTTTGGCTAACATAGTTTTGCCGCTTCCTGGCGGCCCGATCATGGCGATATTATGTCCGCCGCTCACTGCCACCTCTATTGCCCTTTTAGCTAAATATTGGCCCTTAACTTCAGAAAAATCTACCTGATAATGTGTATGTTGCGCAAATAAGCTCTCCAGATCTAATTTAAAGGGTTTAACTGTTTGTTGATTATGGAGAAATTCTACTGTGTGTCTTAGTGTCTTCATTGGCCAGACAGAAATATCTGAGACTATTGCGGCTTCTTTGGCATTTTGTAAGGGCAGAATAATATTTTTAATTTTATCTGCCTGCAGGTCAGGGTAGAATTTAGCTATAGCCAGGCTAATAGGCAGGATTCCGCGCACTGGCCTTAGTGAGCCGTCTAATGACAATTCACCTAAAATGTAATAATCTTTTAGTTTTTCGACGTTTAGTTGTTCTGTGGCAGCGAGAATTCCTAAGGCAATAGCTAAATCAAAACAAGCGCCCTCCTTTTTTGTATCAGAAGGCGCCAGGCTTACGGTAATTCTTTCTGCTGGCCACTTAAAGCCTGAATTTTTGATGGCAGACTTAACCCGCTCTTTACTTTCTCTTATGGCAGTATCTGCCAAGCCGACGAGGGTTACTGCAGGCAGGCCGCTTGAGACATCCACCTCTATCTCAATTGGATACGCCTCTAAGCCTAAAAGACCAAAACTAAAAACCTTAGCTAACATACCAACCACCTCCTACCCTAATAGACGTAAGAGGTCATGAAATCTAACAAGAAAAATTCTTGCCCCGTTAGAAATTTTATGGTAATCTATAAATGTATTTCTAACGGGGCTTGCTTTTTATGTGACTAATCATATAATATTAACTTATGAAGAAAGCACTGCTTAAGAATATCTTAATTATACTTTTGGCGATTATAGCTTTATTCAGCTTTTTTAAGCATGCTTCCCTTTTAAAGGAGAAAAACGATTTACTGAATTCTCTAAATCAGCTAAGGCAACAAAGACAAGCCTTAGAAATGGAGAAACAAAACCTCTTGCAAACATTAGAGAAACAAATAGAATTACAACAGAAACTTTTTCAGAAAAATTCAGAACTAAAGGAAAATTTAAAGGCTAGTAAAAAGAGGGTAACTAGACTACTCGGGGACTTTCAAGAATTACAAAAAGAAAATGAGCAATTGGATTCTCAGTATACTCTGTTGAAAGCGGAGAATGCTGCCTTGCGCCAGGAGAGCGAAAGCCTTAAGGTAAAGCTAAACTCCATTACAGAACTTAAGAAAGCGCTCAAAGAATTAAAGGGACAAATGCGTAAGGTAAGGCTCCAGATAAAGAAAACAGCTTATACTTTAGAAAGCGTAGAAGGGAATCGTGGATTTTTGGTCAAAGACGGCAAATCCACATACTCTACTAAAATAAAAATAAAAGTAATTCCGGTTACTACAAAATAATCATGGAAGAATTATTTATCCAATTCTATAAAAACAAAATATTTATGACTACCCTTTCTGCCTGGGTAGTTGCTCAGGCGCTTAAAGTTACGCTGGGAGTTATCCGGGAGAAAAAATTTGATTTTCGTTGGTTAGTAGGAACCGGTGGTATGCCATCAGCCCATGCTGCAGGCGCCTCTTGTTTGGCTACTGCTATAGGATTGGAATATGGATTTAACAGTGTGTACTTTGCTTTAGCTGCTTCCTTTGCCATTGTGGTTATGTTTGATGCGCAAGGGGTTCGCCGCGCCACCGGTAAACAAGCCCGCATATTGAACAAAATTACTGAGGATATTTACTGGCAGGGCAGAATTAATGAAAGTAGGCTGCGTGAATTTATCGGGCATACACCCGTGGAGGTTATCGTAGGTTTTCTATTGGGTATAATCATTGCTATTTTAGCACGTTGAATCTGATTAACTTTAAAGGGAGGGATTCGGTGAATAGGAAGCTTTTGATTGCAATTGTCATAATATTGGTTTTATTGGTTATTTTAATAGCCTTGAATTTAAAGAAAAGTAAAGGTAGTGCCACATCCTTATCTGGTTTGTTGGCTCAGGCCAAAACACTAGAGATAAAAAATAATTTTTTGGAGGCCAAGGCGATATATCAGAAATTGATTGCTGATTTTTCTAATTCTAGCGAGGTTATGAATTGGCAGAAGAAGGCCGAAGAGCTAAATTTGAAATTGTTATTTTCTCCTGTTATAAATCCTAAAAGTACACTTTATGAAATAAAATCAGGGGATAGCTTAACCAAGATCGCCAATAAATTTAAAACTACCACCGATTTAATTAAAAAGAGTAATAATTTGACTGATGATAAGATTTTGCCAGGCAGAAAAATTAAGGTCTGGACAGCACCTTTTAGTATAATTGTAGATAAATCTCAGAATACGCTGATTTTAAAAACTGATGAAGAGATTATGAGAACCTACATTGTCTCCACCGGTAAAAATAACTCCACTCCCACAGGTAATTTTAAAATTACCAACAAACTCATAAATCCCGTCTGGTTTAAGGCAGGTACAGTTGTTCCAGCAGGAAGTGCCGAAAATATCTTGGGTAGCCGCTGGTTAGGATTTGACCTACCTGGCTACGGATTGCACGGTACTAATGAGCCGCAAAGCCTGGGTAAACAGGTTACCCAGGGCTGTGTGCGCTTAAGCAATCCTGATATTGAGGAATTATACACTATTATTCCCGAAGGCACAGAAGTTACTATTGTAGATTGAATTAGTTGGTTAGTTGGATAGTTGGTTAGTTTGTTAGAACGGCCTAACCAACTAAACTAACAAACCAGCAAACTAACAAGCTAAGATGGCTAGACTTGATTTTGAAAAACCCATTATAGAACTTGAGAAAAAAATCCAGGAACTGAAGAGTTTTATTTCAGATAAAAGGATTGACCTTTCTTCTGAGCTCAGGCGCCTGGAAGATAAACTTGAGCATCTAAAAAAAGACACTTACAGCAATTTAACTGCTTGGCAAAGAGTGCAGCTTGCCCGGCATCCCCAAAGACCCTATACCCTAGATTATATTCAAATGCTTTTGTCTGATTTTATTGAATTACATGGAGATAGAGCCTTCAGTGATGATAAAGCTATTGTTTGCGGCTTTGCTAAATTTAATAATCAAAAGATCGTGATTATTGGTCATCAAAAAGGAAGGGATACTAAAGAGAATCTGAAGCGGAACTTTGGTTGTGCACATCCTGAAGGTTATCGCAAGGCACTTAGAGTAATGCAATTGGCTGAAAATTTTGATCTTCCTATTATAGTTTTTATTGATACACCAGGTGCTTATCCAGGAATAGGGGCTGAAGAGCGCGGCCAGTCTCAGGCAATTGCCTTAAATTTAAGAGAAATGAGCCAAATAACTGTACCTATAATTGCTATAGTTATTGGTGAAGGTGGCTCAGGTGGTGCATTAGGAATTGGCGTGGCAGATAGAGTTTGCGTGCTAGAAAACGCTTATTATTCAGTAATTTCACCGGAGGGTTGTGCTGCCATATTATGGAAGGACGGTGCAAAAGCGCCTGAGGCAGCAGAGGCATTAAAATTAACCGCTCAGGATTTACTTAAGACAGATATTATTGATGAGGTGGTCCTGGAGCCATTGGGTGGCGCCCACCACGACCCGCAAAAGACCGCCGAAAATATAAAAGAGTCAATAAATAAAAATCTGAAAGCATTAAAGGCTTTAGATAAAGATGAGCTCTTAAAATTAAGATATAAAAAGTATAGAGATATGGGTAGGGTAGAATGATTGAGCACGAACTTCTATTATTGGGGTTATTGCGCGAAAGCCCCAAGCACGGCTATGAGATAAAAAGAAAAATAAAAGAAATCCTTTCTTTATTTTCCGGCGTTGACTTAAAATCCATATATTATCCCTTAAGGGTATTAGAGAAAAAAGGTTTGGTGACTAAACGCATAAGTAAAGTCGGAAGTCGTCCGCAGCGCTTGGTTTATGCATTGACCCCTAAAGGCAAAGCCACATTCCAATACTTGCTTACCCAGAGTTTCCTTAATTTTAAGCGGCCGCAGTTTAGTTTGGATTTAAGCCTTTATTTCTTAAACTATATAAAACCCCGTATTGCTAAGCGGCGATTACGTGCACGGATGTCGGTATTAAAGAAGCTATCCAAAGGTTTAAGACAGACAATAAATTCTTCAGGAAAATGGCAACCCTTGTCTTTGGCCTATATCTTGGAACACGATTTGCAGATGGTTGAGACCGAGTCCATGTTTCTTACCGGTCTTATAAAAATACTGTAATAAATAGAAGATGTCTACAGAAAAAATCACCCGAAGACAGAAAAACATATCCAGATTAATAAGAGAAAGAAAAAATATCCAAAAAGATAAACTAAGAGCTTCCAGAAGGAGTGGTTATGGAAAATAGATTATTGATGCAGTTGGTTACGCTTAGTTTGTATACTTTATTTATGGGTTTTTGCTTTTGCGATGGATTTAAGTTACATATTTTAAGAAAGCTTCTTTGGTTTAGCGTGTTCCTGGTCATAAGCATTTATTCTATAAAGTTAAAAAATGAATTTGACTTAGCTTTGATTTTACCAATTCCAACCCTATTAGCTATTTTATTATGTAGTTATGAAAAGATAAAATCAAAAAAGAAAACGCATGAGTAATTTATGGTATGGAATTTCAAAATGTATAAGATAGTTTTCCAACCACTGAAAATCGCACCAGGGTTATTGCCGAAGGCAATTTTCTTGTTCCTGCCAATTTTTATATTATTTTCTATTTTTGGTATAGCCATTGGTTTTTTCTTGACTTTTAATCCCCAGTTAGCCATCGAGTTACAGAGAAGATTCTATGCCAGAATCAATTGGCAGATAGAACCTATCTCTATGTCCAAAGAAATCCGCAACACCCGGCTTATGGGCGTGTTTTTGATTCTTTTGGGTATAGCAACCCTGGTTTTTCTTTCGGTAAATAAACTTTACCTTCCTTAATCTAAATAGGGACGTTCTTGTTCCCAATCGAGGGACGTCTTTGGAGCCAATCGGAAAGGTGTCCCCTATGGGGGACACCTTTTGCTTCGGCAATAAGAACGTCCCTGCTTTGGGTTGGGGACAGGCTTTGCTTTGGCAGCAAAGACGTCCCTAAGAAGCGAATTTTCTTGACAATCCACTCCTTATATATTATACTTAATAGTGTTAATAGTTAAGATAGTTAAATATTAAGGAGATTAAATTATGTCCATATCCCTTTATGAATTTGCCGATGAGCTAAATAAAATTATGCCGGTGATTATCAAGGAATTCGGCCGGCGCCACATAAACGAATTGTATAAAGGCAAAATCTCTCTGCCTCAGCTTTTAATTTTGAACTTCCTTAATGAAAAAAGCGAATCCAGGATGACCGATTTAGCGCATTTTATGAAAGTAAGCACCGCGGCTATGACCGGCCTCATCGAAAGGCTGGTCAAATATAATTATGTTTGCCGGGTTTATGACCCCGGAGATAGGCGGATAATTAAAGTAGAACTTACTTTAAAAGGCCGGGAATTAGTAAGAAAGACTAATCAACAAAGGCGCAGTATGATTATTGACGTATTTGGCAGGATATCTGAAAGAGAGCGGGTAGAATACCTGAAGATTCTGACACGGATAAAGGAAATCTTAGCCAAAGAAGGCGAAAGCAAATGAAAAAATCGGGCTTACTATTAATATTAATTTTATTTTTCCCGGCGCTTTTGCGGGCTGAGGAGATTCCTCTTACCTTGGGTGAGGCAGTTGTTTTTGCTTTACGGGATAACCGGGATATATTACTTGTGACCGAAGAGGTGAAAAAAGCAAAATTAAAAATTGCCGAAGTAGAAGCCGGACTTTTCCCGACTTTAAATTTTACCGGCAGCTGGACGCAAACCAGGGGCTATTATACAAAGGACTTAAGCCAGGCCACCACCCAGGCCACCCTTAAGCAATATCTCTATAAAGGCGGCAAAACCATTAATACTATAAAATATAATGGCTATAAATTTGAGGTTAACCAAGCCATGTTAGATAAAACAAAATTAGATACGCTTCTCAGCGTCGAAAAGGCCTTTTATACGCTTCTTTTGGCTAAAGAATTAAACAAATTAAATCAGGCCATAGTTGAGAACACCAAAGAACATCTGAATTTTATCAAAGAGCGTTATAAAAGCGGCCAGGCCTCTGAATCGGAAGCTTTGCAATTAAGGTCTTGCTTAAGTACAGTGCAACAGGCTTATGAGGCAAGCGTTAATCAAGTTGAATCCAGCCAAGTTTTATTAGCTAATTTGTTATATTTAGATAAAGATGTAAAAATAAATCCCAAGGCAGAATTTATTTATGAGCCAAAAGAGGTTGCTTTTGATGAAGCATTTTTAAAGGCCATGCAGGCCAGGCCCGAAATAAAACAATACGAAGCACAAGCCAAAGCAGATAAGGCGAATATCGAGATAACCAAAGCAGATAATCGGCCGCAAATTTATGCCGCTTGGGATTATTATACCCGTTCGCATGCCAGCGCCACTAGTACTAAAAATTGGAATGATTATAATGTAGTTGGCCTTACTTTTTCCTGGCCGATTTTTGATGGCTGGGCCACTAAGGCGAAAGTGGAACAGGCGATTGTAGACTTAAAATCTACCCAGTTACTGAAAGAAAAAACCATAAATGACGTTGCCTTAGAATTAAAGGATGCCTATATATCTTTAAAAAATGCCATTGCCAAGATTGATTCTGTTGAAGCAGAGGCACGGGTTTATCAGGATAACCTCTTAAGCGTCAAAGAAAAATCCGAGAAAGGTATTACCAGCTTTCTGGATTTGGATGACGCAAATTTAAAATACGGTATTTCCGCGTTTAATAAAAAACAGGCAATTTACGATTATTTATTAGCCAAGGCAAGCTTTGATAAGGCTCAAGGAGGGATTTAAGATGCAAGGCCTAATATACAGAATGCAAAAATTAATTATAATTTTAATCATTCTTTCTTTATTTGCCGCCGGTTGCCAGAATAAGCAGGCGCAGAAGAAGGAAAAGTCGCAGGTTATTCCGGTGAAGGCCATGAAAGTAAGGCTTGGGGAGCTGGATGAAACCATTGATTATGTCGGTGACATCAAGGCCCGGGATGAAGTAATAGTTTATCCTAAGGTAAGCGGCAAGGTGGTTGAGAAGGTAAAAGAAGACGCAAGCGCCGTAGCCAAAGGCGAAGCAATTGCCTACATTGACCGGGATGAGGTGGGTCTAAAATTTGAAAAGGCTCCGGTAGAAAGCCCAATAAGCGGCGTAGTGGGCAGGGTATATGTGGATATCGGCGAGAATGTTTCACCCCAGACTCCCATTGCTTTAGTAGTGGATATGGAGAAAGTAAAGATTAATTTAGATATTCCGGAAAAATATTTAGCCAAGATATCTTTAGGCCAGACAGCTAAAATTACAGTGGATGCCTACCCAGAAAAGGAGTTTCTCGGGCAGGTAACTAAGATTAGCCCGGTGGTGGATATTGCCACCCGCTCTGCGCCGGTAGAGATAACCGTGGATAATCCCCAGCATCTTCTTAAATCCGGAATGTTTGCCCATGTTAATCTGATTATCCAGCAGCATAAAGATGCGGTGATAATCCTGAAAGAAGCGATTATCGGCAGGGAGCCGAATACTTACGTATATACCGTGCAAGACAACAAAGCGGTTTTAAAAAAGATTGCCTTAGGTATTCGTCAGGGGCCGTATTATGAGGTAACAGAGGGATTGAAAGAAGGCGACTCAGTAGTGATTATGGGCCAACAGAGGCTTTATGATAACGCGCCGGTTGCTGTTGAGATGAATAATGGCCAAGGAGAAGCGCAATGAAGCTTCCTGAATTCGGCGTTAAGAGGCCGGTCACCAACCTGATGATTTTTTTAAGCATCATCATTATTGCCGCCTATAGTTTAACCCGTATCGGCATTGACTCTATGCCTAAGATTGAGCCGCCGATAATTTCGGTTATCTCCTCATATCCCGGGGCAAGCCCTGAGGACGTGGAAATAAAAATTACCGAGATACTGGAGAATCAGCTGGCCACCACGCCCGGCCTTGAAAAGCTCACTTCGCATTCCTATGAAGGGCTCTCCGCGATTTCCTTAAAATTCATCTGGGGGACAAACTTAGATGCCGCCACCAACGACGTGCGCGACAGAATTGAGCTGGCCAAAAGCGCTCTTCCTGATATCCCCGATGAGATGGATAACCCTTTTATCTTTAAGTTTAATACCGCCAATATGCCCATAATTTTCATGGGGATTACCGCGGACAGAAGTTATCCGGATTTATACGACATTATCGATAAGCGCGTGGCTGACCCCCTGCGCCAGATTCCCGGTGTCGGCACCGTCGAGCTCTTCGGAGGCTTAAGGCGGCAGATTAATATCTGGATAGACAGGAACCGCCTTGAGGGCTATGGGCTTTCCATCCTTGATATTCAAAACACACTTCAGCTGGAAAATATATCTCAGCCGGTAGGCAACTTAAAGATGGGCCTGACAGACTACCTTATCCGTTTGCCCGGAGAGTTTGTCACGCCTGATGAGATTAATACCGTCATCTTAGGCAGGCATAATGGCAACCTCATTTATTTAAAGGATGTAGCCAGGGTGGAGGATAGCTTCCAGGAGGTGACGCTTAACGTGCGCATCAACGAGCGCCGGGGGATGATGATGATGGTGCAGAAGCAGACCGATACCAACACGGTTGAAATTGCTACCCGCGCCAAGAATAAACTTGCGTCCCTTGAAAAAACGCTTCCCTTCGATATCAAGATGCACGCTATCTTTGATACCTCTCAGGATATTATTAATTCCTTAAACAGCCTGAAATCTACCGTGTATCTGGGTATCGTATTTGTCATTTTGGTAATCTGGTTTTTCCTGCGGCAAATCTTACCCAGTCTAATCATTGCCCTGACCATACCCTTTTCGCTGTTAATTGCATTTATCTATCTTTTTTTAAGCGGTAGGACCATTAATACCATCAGCCTTTCTTCTCTGGCCATTGCCTCAGGGATGGTCGTGGATAATGCCATAGTGGTGGTGGACAATATCTTCCGGCGCCTGGAACGCGGCAACCGTCCTCAGGAGGCGGCTATCTTCGGAACTAACGAGATGTTTCTGGCTATATCTGCTTCTACCCTGACCACGGTAGTGGTTTTTCTACCGATGTTTTTTATTACCGGGGTCATCGGCATTATGTTTACGGAATTGGCAGCAGTGGTTACCGTAACACTTCTGGCATCTTTGTTTACTGCCGCTACCTTCAGCCCAATGCTTTGCGCAAAATGGCTGCGTCTGCGCCCCGCAGGTTTGCCGGCGGACAATAAGAAACATATCTTTTCCGCCTTGTATGACTTTGCGGAAAAGATATTTAAATCCTGGGAGGAGTTTTATGCTAAGGCCCTGGGGTGGTCGCTTAGCCATAAGAAACTGGTTATCATCGGCTTTTCCGCCGCTTTTTTTGTCAGCCTTTTTTTAACGCGCTTTGTCGGTAATGAATTCGCGCCCCAAGAAGACACTGGTAACCTGAGTATTACCGTGAATTTACCTGTTGGCACGCGCATGGAGGAGAGCGATAAAGTCGCCAAAAAAATTGAAGCGCTTTTTAAAAAGGAAATCCCCGAAGCAAAATTCTATTATGCGCGCGTGGGAGGGGTTCCCGGTCGGGGAAGGGCGATGGGCCAGAATTCAGGCACCCATATTATCACTAGTGGTTGCAAATTGGTTTCAAAGACCGAACGCTTGCGTTCGGTCTTCGAGATTGCGCAGGCAGTGAGAAATAAGATTAAGGCGATGCCGGGGGTGTTGAAAACCGATATCTCAACCGGCAATCCTTTGGGTAGACTTATTACCGGTATGGGCGGCAAGGCAGTCCAGATTGAGATTATCGGGCATTCCTTTGAAGATACTGACCGGCTTGCCGGTAAAATAAAAGATGTTCTTGAAAAAATACCCGGGGCAGTGGATGCGTCAGTTTCGCGGGAGCTTAACCTTCCGGAACTACAGGTAGAAGTGGATAGAGAAAAGGCAGCGAGTGTGGGGTTGAATATGTACACCATTGCCAATAGCCTTAAGACTTATATTCAGGGTTCTACTGCCACTAAGTACCGCGAAAAAGGGGAGACCTATGATATCTATGTGCGCTTGGAAGAAGCCTGGCGCCAGAAGATAGAAGATATTGAGAGTCTGTCGCTTGTCTCGCCCTACACTAATAAACAGATTAAGCTTGCCAATATCGCCAAGGTAGTTGAGACTGCCGGTCCACAGGACATTGAGCATCAGGGCCGCGAAAGGGTGGTGCGGGTGGAGTGTAATACCTACAGACGGTCCACGGGAAAGGTAGTGGAAGATATTAAAGAGGAGCTGAAAAAAATCGCTATTCCCGATGATATCATTGTGAATTTCGGCGGAGAGGCAGAAGAGCAGAAAAAAGCGTTCGGGGACCTGGGGCTTTTGCTTATTCTGGGGGTTGCCCTGGTGTATATGGTGATGGCTGCCCAGTTTGAATCGCTCCTTGACCCCTTTATCATTATGTTTTCCATCCCTTTTACTTTTATCGGCGTTATTCTGGGACTTGTTTTAACCGGCACGACTTTAAGCGTCATCAGTTACTTAGGTATTATTATGCTGATGGGGATTGTGGTGAACAACGCAATTGTTTTAATCAGTTATATCATTATCTTGCGCGGCCGGGGATATTCTATGTATGAGGCGGTAACCGAAAGCGGCAGGCAGCGTTTGCGGCCGGTGCTGATGACTACTATTACCACCCTGGCCGGACTTCTGCCTCTGGCTATCTCGCGCGGCGAAGGCTCGGAGATCTGGCAGCCGTTGGGGATTACGATGATTGGCGGGCTGACGATATCCACATTAATTACGATGCTTTTCGTCCCCACGATGTATGCGATATTCCACCGCAAAGCAGCCGCCGCCCAGATAAAGACAGAAAAGCAGGAGGTCTAAAGTAATGCTAAAAATGGTTATGGTAATCTATAATGAGGCGCTTGATGACGAGGTAATGGAAGTGTTGCAGGGATGCAGTATGAAAAATTATACCAAGGCCACTGCTGTTTATGGCCGCGGCACTACTTCCGGCACGCATTTAGGTAATGATATCTGGCCGGGAAGGAATAACATATTATATGTTGCCTGCGAGGAAAAACAAGCCAAACAGATATTATCCTGCGTAAGAGAATTAAGGAAAAAGTTGGGTTATGAAGGCATAAAAGCCTTTGTCCTGCCTATAGAAGATCTCACCTAATATATACCTAATATGCATTGACAATAAAGACTTAATTATATATAATTCTTTTAGGATTAGGAAAGCTTTTTTAACTCATTGTTTTTCTTATAGTTAAAGAAAAAAACAAAAATCAGGGGGAATAAAAAGATGAAGAGATTATATGTAATTATTTTAAGTTTGTCTTTTTTTATTATTTTTTATAATAATTCCGGTTTTTCTGCAGAAGAGGATGTTAAAACAAAGATAGAGGCACGGCTTCAGGAATTAAAAAGGCAGGTCCTCCAGGAACAGGTAATGCTACGCGCCTTAAATGAGAAACTGATGCAGGAAAATGAGGAACTAAGAACGCGCCATCGCCTACCCAAAGAAACTGCCGTGTCTGTAAAAGAAAGAGTGGTTTATCAAGTTCAAGAATTAGAGAAAAAGATAGCCGAGTTGAATAAGTCATTATCGGCCAAAGCAGAAGAGACGGGCTCTTTGCATAAACAGCTAGTTGATTTATCTGGCCAGCGTCAAGGATTAGAACAAAAAGTAAATGTATTAAATAAATTATTAGAAGATAAGGAAAAGGAATCAGCTCAAAAAGAACAGGAGATCCCTAACTTAAAACAGATAACAGACAACGCGATTAAGCGGGTTCAGGAATTAGAGCAGAAATTATCGGAGATTGATAAATCTGTGCAGGCCAAACAGCAAAAAGAATTATCTTCCACGCAAGGGATGCGTCAGGCAAATAAGAGTCTTTCTGCTGAAAATACACAACTTAAGCTGGCCTTACAAGAGGCCCAGCAGGAAAATACAAAACTTAACCAAGAAGCAGAGGCATTAAGAAGCCAGCTGAACATTAAGCCCAAGGAAAAGATCGTATATGCAGTTGATCCTGAACAACAAGAGCGCATTCAGGATTTAGAAAAGAACTTAGCAGATTTAAATAATGCGCTTCAGGCCAAGACTCAGGAGATAAATCAAAAAGACGAGGAGATTAGTAATCTAAAACAGGCCATAGATCATACTTACCAGCGACTGGATAATATTCTGATGGAAACTCCTCGCTAAAAGGCCAGTATAATTTAAAAATATTTTTTATGGTGTAGGAAAGTATAAAACACTTTCCTCTACCACTCGAAAATCGCAGAAGGTCATCACCGAAGACGATTTTCTTGAAAAATAGGTTAAGATATGGAGGAGAAAAGACAATTTATTCGGTTCAAGATTTTACTAAAAGGAGAAGTTGAGTTTGCAGTAGGAGCAGGAACAAAGATTTCTCCTGGGGTGCATTTGATTGATTTTTCTCGGGCCGGAGTAAGAATTTTTATTCCTAAACATGATTTTACAAAAACAAATTCATTTCAATTGAAAGTATCCTTGCCCAACCGGCCCTTTCCTATATCTATTCAAGGAGCAGTAAGGTGGATACAACCCAAAGATGATGGATGGGAAATAGGGGCTAAAATTGGCCAGATTGATCCTGCGGATAAAGGTGAAATCTTAGATTACGCCTATAAGCTATGGAAAGAAAAGAAAACCGAGATAAAATAAGAGTAGAAAAGAGTCTGCGTCTGGGTGAGATTTTGTTAAGGCAGGGGATAATCGCCGAGGATCAGCTGTATGAGGCTTTAGAAATACAGAAGACCAGAAAAAAATTCTTAGGCGAAATTTTAGTAGAAAAGGGCTTCATCAGTGAAGAAGTCTTAGCCCAGGTCTTAGCTAGAGAATATCAGCTTACTTTTGTGGATTTAAATAAAGAAGAGATAGATGAAAAAATAGTAAAGATGTTCTCATCTACCATCTTAAAGAAATATCGGGTTTTTCCTTTAAGGGTGGAAAAAAATCATCTTATTGTAGCTACGAGTGACCCCTTAGATATTTTGTCTATCCAGGAAATAGGACATCTAGCAGGTTATGTTGTTAGGCCCGTGGTGGCTACACTTAAGCAGATAGAACAAGCAATCAATAAATACTCTGGGCCTATGCAAGCTGCTACAGAAGCGATAAAAGAAGTTATAGATAAGAAGAGAGTCCAAGAGGGTCCGGCAGCTGAAGAAAAATTGTTAAAAGAACTAGAAGTTGCAGTTCATGAGGCTCCTATAGTAAAACTGGTAAACTCTATTGTTAATGAAGCCATAGAACAGGGGGCCTCGGATGTCCATCTTGAGCCGCAGGCAAATGGATTATTTGTGCGTTTTCGTATCGACGGCGTGCTTTATGAGAAGATGAATGTTCCGGTTGATTTTCAGCCAGCAGTAATCTCGCGCGCGAAGATTATTTCCGGAATGGATATTGCAGAAAGAAGGGTGCCGCAAGATGGTCGGATTAGCGTGGAATCCAGGGGACGCAAATTCGATGTGCGAGTTTCTACTCTTCCTGGGATATACGGAGAAAAGGTTGTCTTAAGAATATTGGATAAAGAGAGCATTCTTATCTCTATGGATAGTTTAGGCCTGGATGAGAATGAGCTAAACTTAGTGAACCGTCTGATCAGGATGCCTTATGGTATAATCCTGATTACCGGCCCTACCGGCTCAGGTAAAACTACTACCCTTTATTCAATCCTAAACAGCTTAAATGATGCCACGCGCAATATTATTACGGTTGAGGATCCTGTGGAATATGAACTACCGCGTATTCATCAAACTGCCATTAATGTGCGCGCAGGTTATACCTTTGCCACAGCCATAAGACATATCTTAAGACAAGACCCAGATATCATCATGCTAGGCGAGATTAGAGATTTGGAGACCGCAGAGGTTGCTATCCAGGCAGCGATTACCGGGCATTTGGTTTTATCTACTTTACACACTAATAATGCACCGGGCGCGATTACCCGGCTTGTTGATATGAATGTGGAGCCCTTTCTCATTAGTTCTGCAGTGATTGGAATTATTGCCCAAAGGTTAGTCAGGAAACTTTGCCCGTATTGTAAAAAAGAATATGTGGCGCCAGAGGAATTAAAAAGGACAATCGCAGATTTACTTCCGCCTGATACAGGGAAATTGGTTTTGGCGAAACCCCAAAGTTGTGAAAAATGCAAAAATTTAGGTTACACCAAACGCACGGGAATATTTGAGATCCTAACCATGAGCGATGAATTAAGAGGTCTGACTTTAAAAAAGGCAGATGAAGTAGCGCTCTCTAAATTAGCTATTTCCCAGGGTATGCGTACGGTAAGGGCCTCTGGCGTAAAAAAGGCCTTAGAAAAAATCACCTCTTTAGAAGAAGTGATGCGGGTGGCCTTTCTTAAGGAAGCATAAAGATGGCTAACTTTATTTATAAGGTTAAGGATGAACAAGGAAAAGCATACTCCGCAATTTCTGAGGCAGAGAATGCCAAGAGTTTAAAGAAGACCTTACGTGACCGCGGCTGGTATGTGATTTCTGTTCATCCGGCAAAAGAAAAAATACGCGCCTTTTTCTTCTTGAGAAGAAATGTAGGCTTAGATGCGCTAATTATGTTCACACATCAATTATGTTCTATGTTAGATGCCGGTATTCCAGTGTTGAATGCCTTGGACTTACTTTGGAAACAAACCGATAATCCTGATTTTCAGATTATCATCAGTCAGATCCGAAACAGTTTAGCCAGGGGCGCCTCTTTTTCTGAATCTTTCAATGAGTTCCCCGAGGTTTTCCCTCCGGTTTACCGTGCGCTTTTAGGCGTAGCAGATATTGGGGCAAATTTGGTAAAGATTCTACGCAAACTCTTAGAATACCTGAATAATCAAAGAGAGTTTATGATGAAACTAAAACGGGCAATTACTTATCCGGCCATTGTGGTTGTTTTTGCTATAGTGGTGGTAATTATCATGCTTTTATGGGTAATACCTGTATTTCAGCAGGTTTTTAGGAAGATAAATGTGGAATTGCCTTTATTTACTCAACTCGTCATTAACATTTCTGCTACTATGCGCACCCTTACTTTTTGGATAATTGCGACTATGCTTTCCATAGGGTTTTTTTATATCTGCAAAAAATATTCTGCCACAGAAAAAGGAAGGGATACCATAGATAGATTTAAATTAAAAATTCCTTTTTTTGGGAAAATCATTTATGCAGCAGCAATCTCTCGGACAGCGCGTTCTCTAAGCTTGCTTTTTGGCGGAGGCCTGCCTATAGCTAAGAGTTTGGAGGTGGCCAGAACCACCGCCTTAAACAGCCGTATAAGTAAGGCCTTAGCGTGGGTGCAAAGGCGGATAATTGAAGGCGCTCCTTTAGGAGTTTCTTTAGCAGAGACAAAAGTATTTCCCTCTTTTTTGGTAGAGATGGTTTCTGTGGGCGAGGAAAGCGGAACTTTGATAGAGATGCTGGATCGGATCTCAGTTCATTTTGAAGAAGAATTTGATTTTCGCATCAATAGGTTCTTAACGACCTTAGAGCCGATGCTGATTATTTTTGTGGGCGGGTTAGTAGTATTTATTCTTTTGTCTATATATCTACCTATATTTAAACTCTGGGGTGGACTTACAGGGTTGCGGTAAAAAAGTATTGAAAAATTAAATAATTGTGTTAGTATAAATATTCAGAATAAAGCAAAAAATAAAAAAGGAGGTGTTAATGTTTAAAGGAAAAGGTTTTACGCTTGTGGAGTTATTGGTGGTTTTAGTCATCATCGGTATCTTGGTGGCTTTGATTCTACCCAATGCCTTAAGGGCAATTAGACAGGCAAATGTTAAGGAATGCGCTTCAAATATCCGCACTATTGATACGGCTATCCAGATGTTTTATACCGAGAACAGGGCCTGGCCTACTGCGATTGACACGACCAACTTAGGTCCCTATCTTCCTGATGGTGTTTTACCAGTATGTCACGTTACAGGTGCTGCTTATGGATTTGATACGACGGGCCAGAGAGTGGATAAGACAGGACATTTTACTGTAGCTAACTGGCCAAATATACACGACTAATTAAACTCTATAGATGCCTAAAGGGATACTGGGGTTAGAGGTATCTGCCCAAGAAATTAGATATGTCTATCTAGAGAAAAGACAAAGAGGATTTATTCTCTCTAAAAGCGGAAGATTCTCTAACCCCAGTCCCACTATCTCAGAAGGCCCCGCAAACTTAACCTCAGTTATTCAGAATTTTCTTGCCCAAGAAAAAATCTCACCGGGAAAAATTTTTCTTTGTCTTTCAGGAGAAGATTTGCTCTTGCACCAAGTTAACTTGCCCAGGATGCCAGAGGAGGAATTGAATGAGGTTATCCGCGGCGAAATAGAAAGGGTTCCCCGGTTTTCTAATCAAGAGTTTGATTATATTTATACCACTTTTAAGCTAGACGAACAGAAATTACGTGTTTTACTTTGTGCTTTGCCAAAAAATAATCTGGATAACTATATTCAGGCCGTGCAAAACACAGGGATAACTCTGGAGAGTTTAGAGGTAAGCCCTTTAAATTTCTTAGAGATACTTTATAACCGTATTGGCAAGGAAAAGGCTGAGGCCTTGGTGGTTTTAGATAGCCACACCAGCTTTATCATAGTTTTCTGGCAGAATGAATGTAAGCTTTTCTTTCAGACAGCTGCGGGAAAGGAGGATCTTTACACCTCTAGCCACCAGCTTAACGGTTCGGTCCTCCTTAGTTGGACAGAAGATATAAAAAGAATCATCAAATCTTATCAGAGGGAATTTGGGGGCAGGATAGTAGAAAAAATCTGGTTTATCTGGGATAACCAAAATTGTCCTGATTTGGATGATTTAGTGGCTCAAGAATTAGGAATGGATGTAGCTATACCCAAACCCGAAGATTTTAATATTGGCTTAGAAGAAAAAGAACAGGCATTTAATCCTATATTTCTTCTTTCCCTGGCAGCTCCGCTTATTTATATAAAAGGCATACGCCAGAAATTTAATTTCAAGCATTTCTTACGCCAAATAAAGTTAAAAAAGGTTGTCAGAAATATCGGGCTCTTTGTTTTAATCTATTTAATCATAATGGGCTCTCTTTTGGGAATAGTTACTGGCATTTATCTTACAGCTAATAAAGAAATATTAGCTAAGGAGAAAGAGGCGCTTAACAAAGTTACCTCTTTAGAAATGCAGACTGCGGAACTAAGAAAGGAAAGGGACGAGTATTTGGATATCAAGGACAGATTGCTCAGGCAAGCAGCTTTTGTAAAGATGCTGAATAGAATATCCTGGTCAGAGATATTTGCTACTGTAAGTAGCGCCTTACCAGAAGATGTGAGCTTATCCAGTTTTAAGGTTTCTGAATCCGGGGAGGTAAAAATTGAAGGGGCTACTTTTAGCATAGATTCCATAGCAGAGATGATTCGTAAGATTGGCCTTGTCCCTTTCTTAGAGGATGCGCAATTTGATTATTTAAGAGAGAGGCAAGCAGAGGACAAAAAGATAGTGGAGTTCGGCATAGTAACCCGACTAAAACAAGAAGCGCAAAAGACACAAGATGGGAAAGATTAAAGTAAATATATCTCCTGAGATTATAAAACCCATAGGTATATCTATATGTGCTATTTTTACAGCAATTTGCCTTATGTTATTCGGTTTTTATTATCAGAGTTATTCTCAAGGTCAGAAAAGGTTTAAGCAGAAAAATAGCCGGTTGGTTGCCTTAGAGAAAGATGTGCAGAATCTTAAGGAATTGCTGAAGGGCTATAAAGTTGAAAGAGAAAAACTGGAGACATTGCTCTTTAGCGACAGAGATATCGCCACATTTTTGGATGAGATTGGTGGTTTTGCCAAGAAGGCACGTGTTAATATAGTAGATATGCGGGCGCAGAGGATGGCGGTGGTTCAGCCTCCGGAAGAAATTGCACGCAGCCTTCCTCCTATAAACAGAGATTTTGCACAAAAAAAAGAAGAAAAAGGCCCTACTCTTACTTTTATGCCCATAAATATGAATATAGAAGGCAGGTTTGAGTGGCTCATTGATTTTTTGTTTTCCTTAGAGAAGTACCGCCAGCTTTTAACCTTAAGCAATGTAGATATTATGCGCAGTAAATATCCGCTTGTAAATTGCAAATTTACCTTAAGGCTTTATAGTTTAAAACAGATGGAGGAGATGCTCATAAAAAAGTGAAAAGATTTTTTATTTTTTTCTTAATCGGGGCGATTCTTTTTTTGGACACCGGCTGTAAGAGGGTGAAGAAACTAAAGGAAACCCTACTTCCCTTTGCAGAAAAAAAGCAAACTATCCAACCTGTAGAGAGCCTGGAGTTAGCCCAAATCATTGTCTGGCCAAAGCCCTATCATTTTACGCTTAAGCGTGATCCTTTTCGGCCTTTGGTAGGAGTGCTTTCTTCGGTACCCTTAGAAAAAATAGAATTAGGCGACCTAAATACGGTAAAAGTTTCCGGTATTGTGATCGGCAAAGGAAGGCCGGTTGTACTTTTAGAGTTACCTGAAGGGACAAATATATTTCATGAGGCAGATAAATTGGGCAAATATACCATTAAAAAAATAGAGCCTAAAAGGGTGGTCCTGGAGGCGGAAGGTAAAAGTTTTATTTTAGAGATGGGAGAGGAAAAATGAAAAGGCTGATTTTGTACGCTGTAATTTTATGTGCTTTGATAGGCTTGTTTATAAGTTTAGGAATAGCCAAAGATAACCCCCCTGGCCCCAGCGATGAAAAGATGGAAAAGCTGATTGATGAAACAATAAAGGATATCGGACAAATGGTTAATCAGCCGGCTAAACCTGAGCCGGAACAGGAGACAAAAGCGGTTTCGCCTGCAGAGAAAAAAGAGCCGCAGGAATTAATGGAGTTGGAATTCAAT
>Ga0315282_10004650_pt1 | contig 23810 bp, 30 predicted proteins | sample YL17G07_20_MG_FD_203693 | JGI IMG/M metagenome (GOLD analysis project Ga0315282, IMG submission 203693) | Sediment microbial communities from Yellowstone Lake, YNP, Wyoming, USA - YL17G07_20 | ecosystem: Environmental > Aquatic > Freshwater > Lake > Sediment | place: USA: Wyoming | collected... | reverse complement strand
TCACCACAGAGACACAGAGGCACAGAGGAAAGCATCAAATGGAAAGGTGGAAAGAAACCCTCTTGTTCCCCGGATCTTTGTGTCTTCGTGGTTTTTGTGGTTGTTTCTCTGTGCCTCTGTGTCTCTGCGGTGACTTCTTCCATATTGTGTCACTTTGAATGCATATTGGTATGAGTAACTTCCCAAAGGAGGGTGTTCGGATCCCGCAAGCGATGAGTGACGACCATGTTCCGGGAGTCGGGAGGCCCCAAACAAGAGGAGCCTGCGTCCCCGGGAACTTGATCGCTCCGGGACAGGCGCAGGCCCCATTCTCTTGAACAGTCAAACCAGAGCCGGGTCTCCCCCCTCATTCCGGCGGGGGTCCCTAAAATCCTCTTCCGCAATTGCCGGGGCCGAAGAGCACGATGTCTCCCCGGCTCGTGGTGCCGTTCGTGGCGTCATAGGGCAGGCCCCAGTCGCCCTCTTTGTCCGGCCCCAGGGTTCGGATCTGCCACCGAGCCGGGATATCCTTCAGTGTCGTGTCACCCGGGTCGCTGATCTCGCCCATGTTAATGCGATAATCACGGACAAACCCGGACCACGCGGCGACCGCCGGGTCCGAGCTCGAACCGCTGGGCTGGGCGCTGAAGAAGAAGTAGTAAGGGGAATATGCGTGCCAGGGCTTGTTTGGCATGAAAGGATCCTGGGGAAGTGAGGTCATATAACTGACGGGGGTTGTCAACCGTCTTGTCCCGAAGGTTCCGAAGTCACCGTAGGGGTAGGCGTTGCTATCAATGCGATATGCTTCCAGGGCTACGCTCATGGAACGCATGTCACTCTTCCCGCGCGAAACCTTGGAACGCACCTGCGCCTCGAGGAAGTTAGGTACGGCGATCGCCGCGAGGATGGCGATGATCGCCACCACGATCAACAACTCGATCAGAGTAAAACCGATTCTTCTTTTCATGCTAAGTTTCCTCCTCTCCGTCTTGAAATGTATGGAACGCCCCTGATGTATCCGCTTATGTGAATGGAGAGGGCTTCCGCGGCGTCCCGCGCACGGTCCCGCACCGTTTGCAGCCTATTGGGCGGGATGAAACCTCGCCCCCGCCGATTCCACCAATGCCCCCGACTCGCAGGTCTCTCCGTTCTTCTTGCGGCGGCTACGCTTGGGATACCTGGGATCGAAAGACTCCAGACCACAGGCATTCTTTCACATCGCTAACCGCTTGTCAACGAGGTAGTCGCCACTACACACCCCCGCGAGAACCACAGCCACCGGGTACGTTGGGTTATTGTGAATTCCATGCGCACAGGCTTGGTCGGCCGGTTCGACAGCATCTCTGCGGTTCGGGACCAGATCTGAAACGCGGACGGAGCCCGTTCCTTTTCGTTCTGAAACGCCTATGAAGCTCGTTCCTTTTCGTTCTGAGAACGCGGACGAAGACCGTTCCTTTTAGTACCGTACGATTTCCCTCCACAGTCGGCTTTTGTGTTGCCGTGGAAATGCCGATCTGCTACAGAGGGAACGTTGGTTGAAGGGAAGACATTCCATTGCATTGCGCTCCCCGGGCCTCTGGGGAATCTCTAAGGACCGAGAAGGTGGATTGTCAGCCGTTTCTCTCACGGTGGTTATTCTCACAGAATCGCACAGCCGGAAACAAATACAGGATTGCGCGCGCAAAGGCATGATCCTTGCGCGTGTCAGGGCATGATCCTCATGACAAGACGTTCTGTTTACCTCGTGGGGGCTCTTTTTCTAGCACTAACATCCGTGTTCCCGACGGGGTGCGCGTGGATTTCCGGCCCGGCGTTGTACCGGCAAATCTCCCAGGCGGACCGCCGGTTCCAGGAGCAAAGGTACGGGCTGGCCGCCGTCGGTTACCAGCGCGCGCTGGACTGGCCCCGCGATTTCGCGGATCGGCAGAGAGTTCTGCTGCAAATGGGCCGCTGCTTCTACAACGAGCAGATCCAGTCTCTGCACGATGCCCAGGCGGCGTACACCTCCTACCTGGCCCAGTATCCCCGGGGAACCTACTCCGACGAGGCCCGGCTGAATCTCGAGCGCATTCAAGCCATCATCTACAACCGGCAGTTGTCCATCAAGGCCCGCGAAACCGAGACGGTCAAGACGGTCGAAGGGCTCCGTCTTCAGATCCAGCAGCGTCCCTACGACGCGGACCTGCACTTCGCCCTGGGGAATGCCCTGTGGGAGATGAAACGCTACGACGAAGCGTGCGGCGCCTACCTGAAGAGCATCGAGATCAACGCCTGGTTGCGTGAGCATGATCTCATCAAGGCGCGCCTTTCCACAAACGAGAAGGGCGAGGTTGTGCCGGTCACCCCCGCCTTCCAGATGCAGATCGAGCGGGAGCGAAACCCCCTGGTCATCTCCGATCTCCACGATTTCCGTTCCCGCCCCATCCTTGAATACTACAGCGCCAGCGAAGCCTTTTACAACGTGACGGGTATGGTTCGGAACCAGAGCTCCCGTTATTTGCGCGGCGTGGTGGTGGAAGTCCGGTTCTATAACGCGTCCCGGTCCATACTCGGCGTGGAACGAGCCCAGGTCGGCAACTGCCCGCCCGGCGCCATGCGCGGTTTCAGCGTCCGCGCTTCCAGCGCGGACAACATCTATAACATTTCCAGCTATGAGTGTCTCGCCTACGAGGACTAACATGTATCCCCCAAGTAACCCTCGAGAATTCCCCCCGGTTCTTCGGATCATGTTGGCTCTTTCCGCGCTCGTGCTGACAGCGTCCCTCGGCTTTGCCCGTCCGCCCCCGGATAAACCCACCGCCATTGCCGCTCGTCCGAACATTTCTCCCGTGGGAGGATCTCCCGTTGGCGGGGCGGCTTTGTCCAGCCCTTCCTTGCCAACGACGGGAAAACCTCCGGCTGGGGGCGCGGCTTTGTCCAGCCCTTCCTTGCCAACGACGGGAAAACCTCCGGCTGGGGGCGCGGCTTTGTCCAGCCCTTCCTTGCCGAGCGCGCCACGGCAGGTTCTCATCACGGCGAGCATCCTGGAATGGACTCATGATACCACCCTCGATTTCGGCTTCACGGTTTCCTACGCGAAGCCCGCGGGCGATCCCCGGGATCTAACCAGCGCTTTCGCCGCTCTGCCCCGCCAGTCCAAGGTCAACCAGGGAACCTCTCTCTTCCTCGACCGCATCCGCAGCGATTCAGGAAACTACAAGGGCGTGATCCAGGCGCTGGACCAGATGGGAAAAGTCAAGATTCTGAGCGAGCCGCGCGTGGTGGTGATCTGCCAGGATGATTACAGCCGACTGAGCGCCGGGACGGCCCCGAAGGACAAGCCTGCCGCCGCCGCGCCCCTGGTCGCCAAGGTGTCTTCCGCGTCGAAGGTTCCCTATGAGACGGTCCAGCCCGCGGGTAATGTGCTCGCCCAAGTCACCCAGTTCAAAGACACTTCCGTTCAACTCACCGTCTCGGTGGAAAAGATCATCAACAACGAATACGTCCGGATGAACCTAAACTCCTCCGTCACGGACCTCAGCGGCTATGTCTCGGTGGCCCTGAACCAGAAAGGCGATCCGCTGCCCACGCCGCAGACTTTCGTGCGGAGCATCCGGAACACGGTGCTGGTTCGAGACAAGTCTCTTTTCATGAGCGGGATACTGAAGACCACCGCTTCCCACACACGGGAGCAGGGGCTGGTTTGGTTCAGCCAGATCCCCGTGCTCGGGTATCTGTTCAAGAATCACATGCAGAGTGACATGGACCAGGAACTGCTCTTCCTGGTTTGTCCCTGTATTATCCGGAACTGAGGCCGCCGGCTGAGCCGCCTCGGAAGAAACCTGAAAAAGCGTCATGGTTTCCACCACTGCCCGCCACACACTTTGGGTTTCCCTTCCGCTTCTGATCGTTCTGGCGGCGCTGTTCCCTGGATGCGCTCGGAATGAGGCCCAACCGCTTTCCCCGGTCCCGCACGCCTCCGACGCGCGTTCCACCGAGGGCATCCGCGTGACTCCTTCGCCTAATCCCCCGGCCAACGTGAATCCGAGCATGATCCAGATCGCCATTGAGGCACTGATCGTGGAGGTAAATGAGAGCCGGAGCCGTGAAATCGGCGTGGACTACGCCCTGGACGTTAAGGAACTCGGAAAGATCGCGATCCGGAATATCACCGGCCCGCGGATCCCGGGGATAGGCGCGTCTTTCACCGACATATCGGTGGCGAACCTCGGAACCATCGCGGCGGAGCTGCGCCTCCTGCTCGACTCGGGAGATGCCGCCGTGCGAACCCGGCCCGTCGCCGTGGCCCTCAACGGCACCGAGGTCGAGATCGAGGCGGTCAATGAAGTGCCCTACCAGGACGTGGCCTTCGACCAGGGCAACACCCTGCTGCGAGTGGCCTGGGAAAAGGTGGGCGTTCACCTGAAGGTGCTGCCACGGCTCCTGGTTGATGATCCGGAACGCCGCATCGAACTGGACATTCAGGATCTCAATGTGAGCAGCGTCTCCGATTTCGTCAACATCCGGGACGTGAGCCGCCCCGTGTTCCAGACCTCCAACGCCGCCACCAAGGTCCTGCTGCACGACGCCGAAACCCTGGTGATCGGCGGTCTGAAGTCAAAGCGGAAGATCACCCGCGAGAACCGGGTTCCCTATCTCGGCCAGATTCCTCTGCTGGGTGTCCTCTTCAAGTACCAGGAACAGAAGACCGAGAATACCGACATCGTGTTCTACATCACCCCGCACATCCTCACGCCGGGGATGAACCCCATCCTTCCGTTCGATTTCGGCAACACGGATTTGGCCAAGGCGAGAACGACCGGATTCTTCCGGTAAGGCCGCGCAGGACGCCAACGGACCAAGAACCGACGTCCCATCCCTTGGAATAGGACAACCTGTCGCCTATCTGCCCTGTTTCGTGGATTTTGCCGCCTGGTGCCGAGGCCGGGACTTGAACCCGGACAGGGTTTCCCCCACAAGATCCTTAGTCTTCATAAGCGATATTTACCGTTATATTGGGTCACAGATAAAGCCTTATTTTATAGGGCCGCAAAATAGTTCTTGACTTGTGGGAGCATACCGAGATATATTCCTACTGTGACCCAGCCGTGACCCAACGGCAACCGAAAGGATACACTGCCATGAAACAGAACCTGACGAAACGCCTTCTGGAAAGTCTGAAGCCCAACTCAGAGAAGCGCATTGTGGTCAAGGATATAGAGGTCCCCGGCCTTGAGGTACGGGTCAGTCCACGCGGCGAAGTGAGGTTCTTCCTGTACTATCGCAACCAGAACGGCGAGCAACGGCGTCCGAAGATCGGGACCTTCCCGAAGATGTCTGTGGATGACGCGCGGAAAAAGGCGCGGGTGTGGTTGACCGAGGCGGACCGGGGCGGCGATCCATCCCACGAGAAGCAGCTGGCGCGGCAAGGAGTCACCCTGGGCGAATTCTACGACGACCACTTTCTTCCGGCGATCCGGGCGCGGGTGAAGGGCAGCACGGTGGGATGGTATGAGGATGTTTTCCGGGCGCATCTACGGCCCGCCTTGGGCGCAAAGAAGATCAAGACCATTTCCAGAACGGATGTTGTCCGTCTCCATGCGGCGCTGCGCGAAACACCCTATGCGGCTAACCGGGCACTGGCGGCGCTGCGATCCATCCTCAACTATGCGCTCGAGCTCGGGCTGATAGAGAGCAATCCGGCTCTTCGGATCAAGAAGAACCGGGAGCACTCCCGCGAGCGCATCCTGACGCCGGCAGAGATTTCCGGCCTGATGGCCGCCCTCGATGACGCCGAAAAAAGCGGCACGTCTCCCCACGTCACGAACGCCATTCGGTTCATCTTCTGGAGCGGCGCACGGAAGACCGAAGCAACGAAGCTCGAATGGGGGTGGATTGACGGGGAGCGCCGGACCATCCGCTATCCCGATATCGCCAGCAAGGGCGGGGCAAAGACCGTCCCGATTTCCGCGCCCGCCTGGAGGATCATCGAGGCTCAGAAACCGATTCGGGAAACTGGCCCCTATGTCTTCTGCGGGGCGAACGGCGGACCCGTCTATGTGGATTATCCCTGGCGGGCAATCCGCGCGGCGGCCGGGCTTCCCGATCTGCGCTTGCACGATCTGAGACACAGCGCGGCCACCTATGGCGCTTTGTTGGGTTTGTCCGGGCCGATGCTCAAGGGCTTGCTCGGACACAAAGATCTGGCAACGACCGCGAAGTATCTCCACGTTGCGGGCGATAGCGGCCCGCTTCACACGGCGGCGGACGTGCTTGGTGTGGCGCTACAGAAGGCGCTGGAAGTTGGCAATGGAAAAACCCTGGAGCTGGCGGTCAATGCTCAGACCGAGGAGGAGGTGACGCAGTGAAGACGAAAACGCAGTCCATCGAAGACGTGGTTGTTGTGGGGGTCGGAAAGAACGGTCTAACTGCGCCAATATGGAGTCCCTTTGTAGATGCTGGGAGATACGTGCGAGACACGATCGAGCGGGACCTTTGGGAATGGTTGTGCGCTCCCACCATATTCGAGAGCGAGAAGCTCATCCGCGAGGTGAACGTGAACCGCCAGAAGAGAATCCAAGAGGCCCTTGTCGCGGGGGGCGCGAAGTCTGCCGTGGCAAAGGTGGCGGCGGCGAAGTGTGGACTCCTGGGGCAGCTGCTAACCGAGTCCCGGAACTACATTGGGTATAGCGAGAAGGTGACTACGTGGGATTCCGCGCGGGCAGAGGCGCGACAACATGGCGATGGTGTGGCGGCAGCCCTGAAGTCTCTCGTTGTGGCGCTGGGAAAAAGTCCGGACGATCTCCCGCCATATAGCATCGGGCAGACCCTGCTTGATCCCGCATATCCGCCAGAGGAACCACGCAAGCGAGGAAAGCCAGCGGGAAAAATCAAGTGGGCGCTATACCGCGAGCTGGCGCGTCAATGGACAGAGACGACCGGCAAAGAGACCGTCGTGGCGCGGGCTGGCGAGTCAAAGAAACTAACCGCTTTTGGCCCCTTCCCTTATGTGTGTGTTAGCGACTCCGATGTTGACTCCGATGATAGTGTCTCGAAGTTTGTTCTGGGCCTTTCCCGGCTTAAGAACCGGATACACTAATTCCCGGAAACCCGCATTTATTGTATCCTTAACCTGTTAGTTCACCTCTTGACAATGCGGTATACGCCGTGTTATACCTTGCCTATTGACGGCGGTTTCGTCCGCCGCAACGCGAGACAGGAGGGGAAAAAAATGATGTACCGGGATACAGAGGCGGCCCAGATTTTGGGTCTCAAGCCGATAACCTTGCGGTTTTGGAGAATGCAAAAACGCGGACCAGTTTTTTCCCGCTTGGGCCGGAGTATTCGATATTCGGAAGCGGACCTTCAGGCGTTTATCGAAACCAATAAGGTTCTGCCGGGGGTGGACAATGGCGACCACGTCCACTGCAACTGAGGCCGACACGCCCGAACGCATCCGCGAACGCGAGAATCAGCACGTCAAGGCGCGAGAGGAGTCGGTTGTCCTTGTCAAGACGCTGATGTGCGAGCTCGCCGATCCCACCGACATCCGCAAGGCCGTGGGCGCGCAGAACTTCTCTCTTCCCGTGTCGTTGTGCGATGAGGAGCTCGAGGCCCTGCTCAAGTTTCACTTGAACGGCTACGGCGGAACACCGGAACCAGCAGAGGCCGCGCGGAAAAGGCCCATCCTTCGGACCGCGCGAGAGATATGCGCTCTCCAGATTCCGCCTGTCGCGTGGATTGTTAGCGGACTGTTACCGACCGGGTTATCCGTCCTTGCCGGGAAGCCGAAAGTTGGAAAAAGCTTCCTGGCGTTACACCTGAGCCTGGCCGTGGCGAGTGGCGGATATGCGCTTGGTTCGCGTGACTACTCTGCGCCACAAGGACCAGTTATCGCCTTGCTACTGGAAGACACTGACCGACGCCTCCAGGAACGCTTGACGAAACTGCAGCAAGGGCAACCACAGCCCGACGCGCTGCATATCTCAATACGGTGGCCACGGGGCGGAGAGGGCATTGAGGCTCTTGATGAATGGTGCAAGGAGATCAAACCGCGGCTCGTGATTGTGGACACCCTTCAGCAAGTCCGGGCGCTATCCCGCGGCCGCAACGCGAATGCTTATGAAAGCGATTACCTGGCGATCTCTGGACTCAAACAGATGGCTGATAGGTACAACATGGCGCTGCTCGTGCTTCACCATCAGAGGAAGATGGGTTGCGAGGACATTTACGATTCGGTAAGTGGAACCCTGGGGATCACCGGCGCGGCGGACTCCATCTACATCTTACAGCGGGCGAAGAGCGGTGTGTCAAGCATCCTGTCCGGAAGGGGCCGTGACCTTGACGACTTCTCTCTTGCCGTCCAGTTCGACAAGCCAAGCGGTTTGTGGCGGCTCCTGGGAGACGCGCACGAAGTGGCTCTGTCCTCACAGCGGCAAGAGGTTCTCAAGGCGCTGCGGGAGAGTGGACCACTTGGGCCGACTGCGTTGGCTGTGGTTCTTGGCAAGAACGTGAATGTTGTAAAGCAGACATTGTTTCAGATGGCGAAGGCGGGGGATGTGTTCCGGGCGGGCAATGGGATTTATACACTATGACCCTAACCACACTAACCACCCTAACCTTGATAACCATACTAACCACCCTAACCTTGATAACCACCCTAACCTTGATAACCACCCTAACCTTGACGGTTAGGTTAGGTTAGGGGCACTGTGGAGGGGCAAGAAGCACAGAAACAAGCCGGAGAAGGCCCAAATAGAAGGTTAGGGGTTAGGTTAGGTTAGGAGGTTAGGGAGGTTAGGGAGGAATGACAATGAAGACCATGACTTTGAGAGAACTGATGGAAATGCGGATCCCGATAGTGCCGGAACCACTCACACCGGAGATCATTGAGGAACTGGAACGCCTTGACGCCCTGGCCGATTGCGGTCCGTGGAAACCCTGTATGGATTTGGACGGGGTGGGGGACTCATATGGCCCAGAGGACGGGATTCAATTCGGCGGTGAGGCTGACTTCGGTGGCATATCCATCAAGTTTGAAGCGACGCCATGCGACCGCGCCGCGACGGTGCGCCTAATAGCGGCCATGAGGAACGCCCTTCCGGCGCTCCTGGAGGCGGCAAAGAAGACGGTAAGATGACCACAACGACCCTCGAAAGACCCTCAGAACCCGTCACAACCACGTCCATCGAGGGCATGATCCTGGACGATGATCGGGAACTGCGGGCGGCTCAGATAGAGGTGCTGTCATGGCCGGCGGCAACCTGGGCGGCGTGGGCGCTGGAGTTTGCGGATCTCGTGGACCGGAACGCTGGGGCGGACAAGTGGGAGATGCAACTGGAAGCATTCCGGCGCGTCACGGGGACACCAACCTATATGAAGAGAAAGGCGGCGCAACCATGAGTGAAGATGGGGAAAGAACGTATGAAGAGCGCATCGAGGCGGCGCAAAGCGAGATGACCCTGGCCGGCCAGGACCTGGCACGGTGTTCCTTGGCGTTCAACAAGGCATGGAAGGAAGGCGCGTCGCGCGAGGACATGACAGTGCTCCGTGGCAGGATGGGCGAGGCGAGGCGGCGATGCCAAGAAGCAGACGCGGCGGTATGGCGCATCGTGGCAGAGAGACTGAGCGAGGAAGAGGTGCGGGAACTGAATGACCAGATCAACAACGCGGTGGGCGAGGTGCTGGCACAACTGGTAGGTGTGGAGGCGAGCCGGTGACAACGAAGGCGAACTTCCTGGAGGTTGGACGGCTGCCCGGCTCTGGCACACGGCCAAAGGGGAGGGCGGCCCAAAGGGCTATGGATCGGCGAACGAAAGAGCGTTTCTTTTAGGCTTTGCGCGCGAGTATTTCTTGAAAACGAAGTCCTTTAGGGAGGTGTGAACATGGCAGGAAAACCTGGATGTCCTGGCAGACCGGCGCGGCGGATTCTGGCGTCAAACCTTCCGCCACTTGGGCGGAGAACGCCGTCTAATCTGACCGGCGTGGCGGCGCGGGAGTGGCGGCGGCTGGCTCCGATGTTTGGTCCGCTCGGATTGACGGCTGCGGACCTTCCGACACTGACAGCCTATTGCCAGCAGGTGAGTCAGGCGGCTCAGGCTCAGGAAGTCCTGGCGCGGGATGGCACTCTCAGAACGACCGCGCGGGGATCACTCCAGGAACATCCTTGCGTCCGCCAGCTCGAAAGAAGTCAGGCGTTGCTTCTTAAGCTGGCCGGCGCGCTCGGATGTTGTCCCAGTGGCCGGAAGTTGATCGGCCAGATTCCTGAAGGTGAGTCCGAAGCGGAAAAAGAACAACTTCGTTTTCTCTTCGTGGAAGGCGAGCGCGAGCGGCGCTATGAAGCGGCCCGCCGGCGCCGCGGGCAAGAGGATGAAAGCGAAGAAGAAACTGAAGATGAAAGCGAAGAGGAAATTGAGAACAAAGACGACGATCTTTCCGAGGACGACGATCCCCTGGGGGATAGCGCCTCGAAACCGAGTGAAGCCGAAACCAGCGTTTCACTTTGCAGAGTTTCAGGCGCCGATGGACCCGGCGAAGTGGCCGGCGAGCAAAACCCGACCGAGGCGCACTCGGAGCCAGGACCAGCGTCCTACTCCGCGAGGGGCTGACGGCGGGCTGACCGCTCCTTGGAGCGGCGCACAACCACGAAGTAATGAGGTGTATTATGAACTTGCGATTCGAGGCGGGACGCCTCGTAAAACGAGCGGGGGCGATCATTGCGACGGCGAAGACTGCCGGGCGCGAGTTGACCCCTGCGGAATGCGCCGAGGTGGATTCGATCCACGCTCAGGCGGACAGCCTGCTTCGGCAGGCGGAACTGGACGAGGGCTTTACCAGGCCATTGGAACGCCCGGCAGAGCGCCTTGTCCCGGCGATGGACCCGGGCAACCAGGCGAGCGGCTCCGAAAATCGGGCGGCTGCGCAGCCTGTGCGCGACCCGAAGTTTGACCGGCTCGTTCGCTCGATCTGTCTCGGCACAAAAAGCGAAGAGCGGGCAGTGATGCTCACTCAGGACCAGGACATCGGCGGCGGGTTTTTCGGAACCACGATCACGGCGGAACTGATTGACAAACTCCGCAACGCCTCCGTGGTTCTCCAGGCCGGCGGGCGGCAAGTCTCGCTCCAAAACAGCGCCGCGCAATGGCCGGTCACCCTGACCGACCCCACTGTGTCCTGGGTGAACGAGGGACAGGCTTTCACCAGCAGCACTCCGACTTTCGGGCTGGTGAACCTGCGGGCGATCTCCGTGGGCTGTTTGATTCCGATAACCAAAGAGCTATTGGAAGATGTGGGTTCAATCCTGCCCGATGTCCAGGGAATCGCCACGAAGGCGATTGCCGAAAGCATTGACGGGATGGCCCTGGCCGGATCGGGCGTCGGCCAGCCGCTCGGAATTCTGAGCGCTCCGGGCATTGCTTCGACGGCGCTGGGAACCAGCGATGGCGCGGCGATCACGGGCTATGACGAAATCGGAGCCACGATCACGACGCTCCGCTCCGCGAACGTCTCCGCTCCCTTGTCGCTCGTGTGGCATCCGAGAACCGAGGGGGCCGTGGATGCGCTCAAAGACGGCGATCAAAACCCGTTGTAGCCGCCGGAGAGTTTCAAGGCGCTGCGGCGCTTTGCCACGTGCGGCATCCCGATTAACCAGGTGCAAGGCTCGTCTCTGGACGCGAGTTCGATCGTCCTCGGCGATTTCACGAACGTGACCGTGGGACTGCTCGGTGGATTCCGGCATGACACCAGCGAGAACAGCAAAGACGCCGATTTCGCGCGGAGGGTCGTAACCTTACGGGTTTGGACGCGGTGCGATATCGCCATCATGCGGCGGGCCGCGTTCGCAATCATCAAGGGCGTCATTCCCGCCGAGTAAAACCACGCCGCTCAAGGAGGCGGCACAACATGAACCTGATGCACCAAAATCAGCATCTGGGCATTGGCTTGCTTCCGCAAGTCCTATCCACAACGAACGACGTTGGGGACTACTTCCCAATGGCCGACTTCCGCGAGGCCCTGGCCGTCATGATTACCGGCCCGATCGCGCAGTCCGAAACCGCGATCTTGACGATCCTCGAAGCTGAGGATGATGGCGGAACGAACGCGGCTCCGATCAGCGGGGCGAGCGTGACCCTGACGGGCGCTCAAGGCGGCTCCGCAAGCGGCCTTGCGGCGCTTGACGTGTCGGGCTTCGTCCTGACTCCAGGCTTCGCCTATATCGCCTGCAAGATTGAAACCAGCGACGCCATCACGGCGGCGGCCGTCCTCATGCGCGGCGCCAGCCGTAAGGAGACCGCGCAGGATTGCCAGGTGGTCACGCTGTAGAAGTTCCCGGACTCGCGCCACGTTGCGCGAACCGGCGGGAGCCGGGCCTGGCCGATGGCCGAAACCCGGCTCCCTTTTCCAAGATATTTCCGATGGGCGGTAGTGTACTCAGCGCCCATCTTTCGATGGCCGGGCTTTCGTTTGTGCCTTCATCCCGCCTGGCGATGGCGGGGGCCGACAATCGCCGGATCGGGGAGGGGGGCCGCAACGCCCCTCTCCCTGAAGAAAGAAGCGAACCATGACAGTTGAAAAGCAGTGCACCAAGCTCCGGCGCGTTCTGGATTTTCTTCGGCAGTATCAGAAGGGCTTGAGCGTGACAGACCGGCGTCTTGCTCGCAACGCATTGAGCAAGCAGGTTCTCTTTCTGGAAAAGCAACGCGGCGTTCGAGTATCGCGCGGCCCGGCTGACCAGCGTCGCAAGGCCGGCACGTGCGAGTTGTCGGGCTGGCAAAAGGCTGAGCGGCGCGACGGCCCGGACCGCGTTGGAGGGTGACATGGATGATTCGGGGACACTCGCAATTTCGGAAACGGCTGAGGAAATTCTGGCGGTGGTCCGCTCGGATTTCAAGGCGGCAAAAATGAGGCGACCCTTCGCCTGGGACTTGACGGAACTCAAAGCCCGGATTGAAAGGGTGCTGTGGCGTCGCTGGCGGCGGCCGAACCCATCGGATCGGGTGAAAAAAAGCCGTGGCAAGGCTGGAGCGAAAGCATACACGGCGGAAAAGGGTAGATGATGGGAAGACACGCAAAAACAACGGAACTCATTGAGACCGTGAGGGCGATCCTGGAGGAGCAGAACCCGATGACCCTCAGACGGCTCTTCTACCAGCTAGTTTCTAATCAAGGTATGAAAAACAACGTCGCCGAGTATCACCGGCTCGGTGCGGCGTTGGTGGACGCCCGGAAGGAGGGCCTGATCCCCTGGGACTGGATCGAGGACAGAACCCGGCGACCTCGTTCCGTGAGTATGTGGGATGACCTGCCCGACTTCCTCCAGGTTGTGCGGCGTTCCTACCGGCGCGACGTGTGGCAGGATCAGGATGTCTATATCGAAGCATGGTTGGAAAAAGACGCCCTGAGTAGACTGTTCGAGGAAGTCCTTCAGCCCTATGGCGTGACCCTGAATGTTGGCCGGGGATACGATGGCTGGGACAGCATCCACAACGCGGCGGATCGGCTGCTTAGCGCAGAGGAAGACGGCAAGGCTATTTCTATCCTGTACTTCGGAGACTTCGATCCGAGCGGCGAGGACATGAAGCACAGTCTGGTGGAACGGTTGGCGTTTTTCGATTGTCACCCGGAGATTGTGAAGTGCGCCTTGATCCCAGAGGACATTAAACGCTATCATCTACCGCCAGCCATGAACAAGCCAAAGGACACGCGGGAGAAGAAGTTCAGCGCCCTACACGGCACGAGGGCCTCCGTGGAACTGGACGCCCTACCCTGGAACATCCTCCAGGAGCGGATCGTCACAGAGATTGAGGATCGAATGGACCTGGACGCCCTGACCGATACGAAAGGGATTGAGCTAGCGGACAGCGCTCAGCTCGGGATTCTGATTGACGGGATGAAGTGACGGCTGACCATCTACCAGGTGCTGAGGGTGAAACGGCACTGTGTCTTCGGGCATGGCGCCTTTCTTTTGCCCGGCAACCTACGGATATGGAACGGATGATCGCGTGTAGCACGGGTGTAGCACGGCCCTTTTTCTCTGTCTCTCTGAATGCTCTGTAAGTCCTTTGTTTTCAGTTGGCTCCGGCGGCAGGACTCGAACCTGCAACCTGCGGATTAACAGTCCGTCGCGCTACCGATTGCGCTACGCCGGAGCAGGAAAGGGGCTCATGGCTCGAAACAGCCCACATAGCCCGCGGAGCCTGGAATACTACAGCGGTTGGGCAGTGGGTTCAAGGGTTTTTTTGCCGTTTTTCCCGCACATGGAGGGTCTTGCGAAATGAGTGGCGCAGGCTTTCCAGCCTGCGAAAGGCCATGAGAACAAGCCAGAAACGCAGGCTGGAAAGCCTGCGCCACTTATTGTGCCAGGATAAATGCGTCATTTCGCAAGACCCTCCCGCACATGGGCGTATCTCTCGGAGTCGGAAGGCCCCCTGTATCTGAAATCAGCGCATCAAGTCAAGGCATCAGGCCCAAACGCCCCTTCGGAAAACCTTGCTTCCCGTCGGGCGGATGGGTACAAAGAACACCGGCACGGGCCGCGGAAAACGCCCAGAGCACGACCCGCGGAAAGCGCGCGGAAAACGCCCAGAGCACGACCCGTGGAAAGCGCGCGGAAAACGCCCAGAGCACGACCCGTGGAAAGCGCGCGGAAAACGCCCTGTGCACGACCCGTGGAAAGCGCGCGCACAACGCTCGAGGAGAAGGAAATCCCGTGGCCAAGAAGAAGTCTCGCCAAGTAGCTTCCCCCCGCGCCCGGAAAGCCCGTTTCCGCGCCGTTCGTCTGATCGTTTTCGACCTGGACGGCACCCTAGTGGACACGTTCGAGGACATCGCCGCGGCCGCGAACCACGCCCTGGGCCTGGTGGGAAGGCCGCCCCAGGACCTCAGCCTCATCATGAGCCGCGTCGGGGGCGGCGGACGGAACTTGATGGCCAAATGCCTCGGCGAAGACGCCACGGAACAAGAGATCATTCGTGCTTTCGAGGGGTGGCGGGACTACTACAAAACGCACCCGTGCGTCCACGCGCGGGCCTACCCGGGAGTTAAAGAAACACTTGAGGGCCTCCGCCTTAAAGGCGCGAGGCTCGCGGTGCTGTCGAACAAGCTGCACGAGATAACGGTGGAGATCCTGCGCCAGCTGAGGCTTTTCGAGTGCTTCGACTCAATCCAGGGGGAAGCCCCGCCCCGGCCCCGGAAGCCTGATCCAGCGGAGATCCTGCGCCTGATGCAGGCCTATGATATTCGCCGGGAGGAAGTTCTGGTGGTGGGCGACGGCGAGGCGGACGTGCAGGTGGCGCGCAACGCCGGCGTGCGGGTGGTGGGCGTGTCGTATGGGGTCAACACCGCCGCCCGCCTCCGCGAAATGGGCGCCGAAACCGTGATCGCCCGGTTCCGCGAGTTGTTGGAACTGGTGTGAGCTGAGGACTGAGTGCTGAGGACTGGGTATTTCGGATGGGGGATTAGGTTACTCGGCCACAATCCTCAGTTCGTCACCAATTCGGCACGGCAACAAGAACTAGAATGACGAGAAGCGCAATCGTGATCATTGCGTGGACCCGGCTGATTTTCTTCCATCGGACAATCAGGACCGCAATTCCTGCCAGCCAAAACAATACTGCTACATAGACAAGGCCATTGAGACCCAGGATATCTGCCAAGAGGAACACTATGCTTAGAACTGAGAAGAACAACGGCGACCCGATTCCTAAGTGGTTGAGAGGACTCTTGTCTGCAGTGTCCCTCATCTTTTCCTCCCCATCACAATGATTCTGCAATCTGCATAACACCGGAAGCGCTGACAGTTGTTTTCCATATAAGAACTTCCCCTGCCCTCATTCCTCAGTCCTCAGCACTCAGCACTCACTCCTCAGTCCTCAGTCCTTAGCACTTTGCTCTCAGTCCTCAGCACTCAGTCCTCAGTCCTTTCCTCTTGGTAGAGGCCTTGCTCCCGGATGTAAGCCAGCACACCCCGCGGGACCCGCGCGCTGAGATCGCCGCCCTCGCGCGCCATCCCGCGGATCACGCTGCTGCTGACACGCGGCAGATAATACGGAACCTCCTGAGCGCTTTCCTCCGCGGCGGCGTTCTCTTCCAGCCGGGGAAGAACGCGCACAGTCACCATCCCGCGCAGCGCCTCGACGTCTTTCCACGTCTCCATCTCCTCAGGGATGTCCGAACCCACCACGAGTTCCAGCCGGGACGAAGGATACATGCGTGCCAGCTCGCGCACGGTGTCAATGGTGTAGCTGGGTCCCTGCCGCCGGCCCTCAATATCGAGAACCTCGACCAGTCCGCCCAGGCTGGCGAAGGCGATGCGGCACATGGCCAGGCGGTGTTCGAAAGGAGCGTGCTTCTTTCCGAAGGGGTGCTCGGCGCACGGCACCACCAGCACCCGCGACACGGGCGCGGTCAGCAGGACGTAATGCGCGGCCAGGACGTGGCCCGCGTGGGGCGGATCGAAAGAACCTCCGAAGATAGCGAGAGTTTCGGTCATGCCGGATTCCCTCTCAAGGACGAATGATGAACGGAGAATGATGAATGATGAATGCAGAATGATGAACGGGGAAAACGGCTCCCAAGGAGGTTATTCGCTGACGCACTTTATCCATAGAAAGACCTCTCTGGCTGCCGCTTTCCTATCTCAAGCGGATGGTAGGTCTCTCTTTGAGTGCATATTCGTACCAGTGTTCATCATTCATCATTCTGCATTCTGCATTCATCACCCTACATTCTTCATTCATCATTCATCATTCATCATTCCGCATTCCGCTGGTCACACAAACTCCGGCTTGGCGCCCGCCGGTATCAGGCCCGCCTTCGACGCTGTCTCAAAGAAGATCCGGAGCGCCTTCTTCCCCTCTTTGCCATAGCGCAGCGTGTAATTGTTCACATAGAGGTTCACAAAGCGGCTCATGCGGGAGCCGTTTATCCCGCGTCCCCACTTCGCCGCGTACCGAAGAGCCTGTCCCCGGTGTTCGATTCCCCAACGGATCGAACGCTTCAGCACGCGGTCCGCCCGCTTCTGCACTTCCACCGGCAGTCCGCGCCGGATCGCGTTGACGCCAAGGGGCAAAGGCAGTCCGTCCGTCTCCTGGAACCACCAGGTCCCCAGATCAAGCACCAGGTGCAGACCCTGGTCCATGTAGGTGAGCTGCCCCTCGTGAATCACCAGGCCCGCGTCCGCTTTGCCTTGCTCCACCGCGTCCATGATCTTGTCAAAAGGCACCACGACGTGGGAGATCTTCTTGGAGAACAGCCGCAGCGCGAGAAAGGCGGAGGTCCGCTCCCCTGGAACGGCGACGCGGACGCTCGGGAGATCCTCGGCGGTCATTTTTTTCCTCGAGACCACGATGGGGCCATAGCCCCGCCCCATGCTCGCGCCACTGTTCAGCAGCAGGTAACGGTCGGTGAGAAAGGCGTAGGCATGCGCCGAGAGGGCCGTGATGTCCAGTTCGGAGCGCTCCGCCCGGCGGTTCAGCGTCTCGATGTCCCGCAGAAGATGCTCGAACTCGATCCCCTCCGCCGGCACCGTGCGCTGGGCCAGGGCGCAGAACATGAAAGCGTCGTCCGCGTCGGGGCTATGCCCCAGGGTGAGCCGAACGGGCTTTTTCCGCGAGGACGAGCCGGACGGAACCTTGTAGATGGGTGGGCACGCCATGACGTCTCTCTCCCTTCCTCAGTTGCGGATCTCTCAATCGGTTTCTTTCTAATGTATTCCTACGACCCGCAGCCTACAGTCTATAGCCTTCCTGCGTGAAGCTGCGGCTCTCTCAAGTCGCGGATTATCGCACCAGCGACACGTCCTCCGCAAGAGGACCGCTCAGATCCACCTGGTCCCACAGCACGGGCACGCTCTCTCCGTCAATCAGGATGCGGACCTCGGCGATGCCTTCCACGTTCTCGACAACCGTGTTTACAATGGCGTAAATGCACAGCAGCTCCGCCATCGGCCCGCCCTGCGGATGCTTCACGATCTCCCCGGATAGATCCACCACCGCGGTGTCCTTGACGATAAATGCGCCCCGCAGCTCCGTGTTGGCCGGAACTGGCGAGCGCAACGCATCGCCGGGCGGCCCCAGCAACAACTCATGCAACACAAAGCGAAGCCGTTGGTGCGCTTCGGATATCGTCTTCCCTTCGGGCCGCCGGACCTGCGGGTCGAGCTTGAGTCCGTCGGACGTGAAGAAGATGCGGAACTCATTACGCCGGGCCGCCGCCCTCCCCGCCTGGATCGGGCCATCCCCCGACCCGCCCGAGGCGCCGCTTGCCAAAACAGGCGGCAAATCCGACTCGTTTGACCCCGAACCGGCGGGTCCGCGCAACCACACACCGAGAAGCGCCATCGTCCCGGCGAAAACCAACGCCCCCATGAAGAAAAGCACGATCGCAAGACCGATGTGGGAACCGCGGGGCGGCCCGGCGGCCTGCGTCGCCGGTTCGGGACCGGTCATCTTGGGACCGAGGATCATGGCGAGACCTCCAGCCCGATCTCCTCGAGAAACCGGTCGAACAGGATCAGTCCCTGGGCCAGGCTCTTGGCCGCCGAATCCACGTAGCTCTCATCGCGAAGCCGCGCCAGATCGCCGGGATTGCTCCAGTATCCCAGAGAGACCGACGCGGACGGCATCGCGGCGCGCTTAAGGAGGTAGTACGGCGCCAGCCTCGCGCGGTCCCTCGCCGGAACCAGGCCCCCGCGTATCATCTCCGAGTCCAACAGACGCCCCAGGACCAAACTGACGTTTTCAAACGGCAGATACTGAACCTGCGGCGGCAACTGATCCGGCTTGCCGGTCCCGGAGTGATACCGCCTTCCCTCGGGATCCACCGCCTCATGGACAGTAAAGAGCCGATACCCCGCATTGGCGGGGAAAGTGGACTCGTCCACCCGCAGGCAGATGAGCGCCTTTGCCCCGGAGGTATTGACTTTCTGCAGCCGCTCTTTGAGCAAAGGCGCGGCGGTGGCGCTATCTCGCGTCAGCTCAATCCGCAGAGAGGTATTGACCGACAGGATTTCCTGGCAGCGTTTCGCCACGCGGAACGTCAGGTCCGGTCCGGAACCCTCCCCCGGCCTTGGGAACGCGCCACTCGGGGCGGGTGATGCCTCGGGGTCTATCAGGATGGTCTTCCGGGCAAGCAGTCTTTGTGCGGCCTGCCGAATATCCTGCTCAAACTGGGTCTTGGTCAGCGCCGATTCACCGCCCGTGGGACGCAGACTTTCCACGAGGCCCGAGATGTCCACCGCTCGGAGTTCACCCGGCGTCTCGGAAGGCCCGCCTGGGCCGGAGGCGGGCGTGGGGGCCGGGCCACCCGGAGAAGACTCCAGCAGCTTGCCGGCATTCGACTGGACCCCGTCCAGCCGGCGCAGAATCCGGTCCACCGAACCCAGGGGGATAAAGACCTGGCCGCGCGCAACCACCATGCTCGCCCCCGTTTCAATGAGGGCCTGGTTGTAGAGAAGAGTGCTCCTGTCGCGAAAGAGCGAGAAATCCCGCCCCCCCATCTTGACGCGGTAAATCCCGCTGGAGGCATCCCAGGTGGCCTCAACCTTCGGATCAACAGCCCGAAGCACGTCGTCAAGACGGGGCCTGGAAATGTAGAGTCCCAGTCCCACGCCCTCGACGGGACAGGTCTGCTCGGTCCCGCTGGGCAGAGTCACGCGCAGAACCTGATCCTGCGCGGGAACGAGTGCCGGCGGCATCAGAAAAACGGAGATTATTACGGAGAGCCGCGCCGCGACTAGATCGGGACGATTTCTCCAAAGAATCGCCGGAAGAAGCCACATACCGGTATGTTTCCTTTTCTTAAGCATTCTACGCGCGGCGTCCTTTCGCGCAAGACCATGATTGTATACCAGTTCTTGGGCCGAAGATGCAAGTCCGCTGAAAACTCTCTCGCATTTCGCGAGCGGGTCGGAATCAGGCATCCTTGATACGGGCGCCGGCGCACAGGGCCTCGCCGGTGAGATGATACAGGGCATCCGATAGGGCGATCTGGAAACTTCCGGGACCCCGGCTTGTAGCGCTGGCATGCTCCGCTGCCAGTCCAAAGGCCGCCAGACCCGCCGCCGCCGCCATCAGATAATCGTCGGTGACAGCCGCAAAGGCCGCCACCACCGCGCTGGACATGCAGCCTGTGCCGGTAACCGCCGCCAGCAGCGGATGCCCATTCCCCACCACCAGAAGGCGCTCCCCGTCGGATATATAGTCCTTGGGACCGGTAAGGGCCACGACGGTCCGGAACTCCCGGGCCGCTTGTTTTGCGATCTCTCCCCGATCTCCTCCGGAAGACACCGCTTCCACTCCCTTGACCTCTCCACCAAGCCCCGCCAACACCGATATCTCCCCGCTGTTTCCTCGCAGTATGGCAATACTCAACTCGCGCAACAGCAAACGCGAGGTTTCCGTGCGCAATCTGGTAGCGCCAGCCCCCACGGGATCGAATACCACCGGCACCCCGATCTGGTTGGCGCGTTTGCCCGCCAGCATCATAGCCTCGACGAGCCGCGGCGTCAGCGTTCCGATGTTCAACACGAGGGCGCCGGCCGCTTTGACCATTTCCTCTACCTCTTCGCGTGCGTGGGCCATTACGGGCAAAGCCCCGATCTGCAGCAAGGCGTTGGCAGTCACGTTGGTGACCACCCAGTTAGTGATGTTGTGCACCAGCGGCTTTTTGTCCCGCAGCTTCGTCAAAAGGTTTCCCGCCTGCTCATTCCAGTTTGCCATTTTGCTCCCCCTTGTGGCGATTTTGCGTTGTCTCAACCCAAAGCTCCTTTTCTTCATCCCGGCGCATCTTGGTGAAGCTACCTTCGTCTTGGTCATTTGGCCGGTTGTGGAAGCAGTAACAGCCGTCAATCCCGCGCGGATTGAACGCCAATAGCCGTGAGCGCAACCCACGGCCATCCATGTTGAATGCCTCCAGCGTCCCGATCCCCCGATGTTATCCGTGTCCGGTGTCCCATCCCCCAACGTTACCCGCATCCGCTGTTACCAGGTAGCTTCATCAGGATGCACCCCTCTCCATCCGCATCGCTTTGGATAGCATTTCGAATTCGCGGTCGGGCAAGAGGTTCCCCCGCTCCAACCACACCTCTTCAGGCACGCGCCCTTTCAGACCCCCCTTGCGGATCTCGCCAAGCAGATCCTCCAGGGTCGCCGAAATCCGGTATTCGCTCTCGAACCAGTCCACCCCGCGAAACGAATGCCGGTGCAGCGTCGAGGAACCGTGCTCACGCAGCGCTTCCAGGTGCGCGGCGACCCCATACCCCTTGTGGCCCGCGAAGCCGTACACGGGATACTCCGCATCGAGTTGGCGCATCCAGCCGTCTCGCGTCACCTTCGCGATCACCGACGCGGCCGCGACCGCCTGCGACCGGGCGTCCCCCTTCACAAGCGCCTCCACGGGCTGCTCGGTGTCCGCCAACTTCAGCCAATCCGTCAGCAACAGGTCGGGCCGGACAGACAGCGCCGCTAGGGCGCGGCGGGCCGCCAGGTGGGTCGCCTGCAGGATATTGAGCCGGTCAATCTCCTGCGCCGAAGCCCACCCCACCGCTATCGCTTTCGCTTCCCGGCGGATCGTGTCGTACAACGCCTCCCTTTGGCCCGCAGTGAGCTGCTTCGAATCTTTCACCCCCTCGATGCGGCACGACGAGTCCGTCACCACCACCGCCGCAACGACCGGCCCCGCCAGCGCGCCCCGCCCCGCCTCGTCAATCCCCCCCAAAAGACGAACCCCCGGACGCTTGAAGTACGAGCCATCAAACCGCACAAGGCTGAAGGCCGGAGGCTGGAGGCCGGAGGTCCGAGTCGCCAATGGTCAATCCCCAATCCCCAATCCGCAATCCCCAATCCTCAATCCTCAGCACTCAGCACTCAGTCCTCAGCACTCAGCACTCAGCACTCAGCACTCAGCACTCTCTTCTCACCGCGTGGCCTTCTCTCCCCGGAACGACCGCATGCGCGAAATAGGCCAATACCGGCCTACTACCACGCCAATGAAGTTCTCAATCCGAACGGGACCGAAATCCCGGCTGTCATAACTCGCCGGCCGGTTGTCTCCCAACACCATGTACTCGTTCTCCCCGAGCGTCCAGGACACCGGATACTCCGTTTCCATCAGGTCTGTCGAAACATAAGGTTCCCGATCCTGCCGTTCTCCGTTGATATAGAGGTACCCATCCAGCGGCCACTCGATCCGGTCGTAGGGCATCCCCACCAGACGCTTGCAGAGCCACTCGTCGTAGTCGCGCGGATTGTGCGCCGCCACGATACCTCCCCGGCGCAGGCGAGGAGGATTGTGCGCGTTCACCAGCAGGAAATCCCCGACCGCGATGGTGGGCAGCATGGACTCGGAGGTCACCCGAAACACACGGAAGCGCCCCGCCTCCAGCGCAATCAGAACCGAAAACACCAGGACGCACACTACAAGCCCCACCCACGTGCGCAAGGGCGAGATCTCCTTGCGTTTTCGAACACGGGGCCTGTCCTTGGAAAAGCGCCGCCACCTCATAGCGCAGATTCTGCGCCACAGGGAATTCAAAGGCAACGAAAACAAGAAGAAGATCGCAACTTACCCGCTCCGCGGACAAAGAGAATCCCGCGCGCCTCCAACAATGCCGCCCGTCTCCGACAATGCCGCCCGCTTCCGACTACCTGTACAACCTTGCCGTGGAACCGGTGTGGGCGGCCCCCGTTATAGGTGTATTCGCCCCAACGTTCCAACTCTCATGGACGCTCAGGATTACATCGCCGCTTGCGGTATTGGTCACGATATAGTCCCACTCGATCTTTCCGTAATTGAACGAGACTTCCTCCATGGGCAATACCTCCGAGAGATCCAAGGCAACGTTCCCCTTCGCTCCAGACGGCTTGACGGAACTGATGATGCAATCCCGCAGAGTGTACCGCAGGTAAATCGTATTGGCGCCGCCGACCCAGATCAACTCCAGTGTCGCGCTGGTGATGGGCGTACGCCCGCAGCAGAAAAAAGCCAGCTTCGGAGACGCTTTGTCCAAGGCCTTGGTAATCCCGAGATCCTGGTGATCGGATTTCTCCGAGGTCGGCACGCCCGCCGATGAGGGCTGGCTGACGCCCCAGCTGAAGGACAAGACCTCGATCCAGCCTTCGTGTTTGGAGTCCGTTGACTCGCCCGGTACACCGGCGATCTTCAGGAACGCGTCAAAGCCGGCGAAGGAATTCGAGAGTCCGAGCAGGATGGCGACTGTAGCGGTCCCAATCATGACCAACGTCCTTGCATGGAATAGTGTTTTCATGATGAATCTCCTTTTCTGTTCGAGATGTTCCGCCTTCGGGAAATAGCCCGAAGCGGACAGCCGGCGGCCAGTGGTTGATCCTGCTCCCTGGCCGGCCGTCAAAAACTCTCTGTGATCATCTCCATCGGTTCATATTCTACATCGGATGGGTTGACGTGTAAACATGGAATCTGATCTTCTGTCTTCACACAGGGTCTTCCGAAGTGGCATACTCCCTCACCATTTCGTCCGTGTTCGTCCGTGTCCGTCCATGCTCGTCCATGCTCGTCCATGCTCGTCCGTGCTCGTCCATGTCCGTCCATGCTCGTCCGTGCTCGTCCGTGTCCGACCATCCCACGCCCTGGTAGAACCGGCCAAGGAACCTATATCGCAAGACCCTCCTTCACATGGGCGCGTCTTGACCCCGCTACAGGCAATCCCAGGGGAACTGAATGGCTGAAGCCTTTTCGAGAAGCCGCGCTGAAGCGCGCTCCTCTTTGCCCACGCCTTCTGGCGATGGGAAACGGCTTCTGGTTCTCCCCTTTTCCCCTCAGCACGCTTCAGTACGCTTCAGCACGCTTCAGAACGCTTCAGCACGCTTCAGCACGCT
>Ga0315282_10004649_pt1 | contig 23816 bp, 22 predicted proteins | sample YL17G07_20_MG_FD_203693 | JGI IMG/M metagenome (GOLD analysis project Ga0315282, IMG submission 203693) | Sediment microbial communities from Yellowstone Lake, YNP, Wyoming, USA - YL17G07_20 | ecosystem: Environmental > Aquatic > Freshwater > Lake > Sediment | place: USA: Wyoming | collected... | reverse complement strand
GAATTATCCAGGATTTGGAATGATTTTGCAATGTTAACTCAGTTTCTTCCGCTCCCGCCGCCTTCCTCCGTAGAAGGGCTCGTGGCCAACGCAACCAAAGCGACTTTGGCGTGCAGGCATGCACCTTGCAGGGGCTCGCATGACCGGATGGAAGAAGAGTTTCAGTTTCTAAATCAGGATTTGGGTCGTAAATAATTCTTGTAGTTTAATGATGAATATGATAAATAATCCCAAATTGTTAGTAGTTCCAAAAAGGAGGTGGGGACGTGGCTTCCTATAAAGTGATTTTCTTAGGCCTTTCGGTGATCGGACTCGAAGAAGAGACTCGTTTGATCGGGGGCCTTCAGAAAAAGTTCAAACTTAGTCCTGAAAAGGCTGAAAGCCTGCTTCAGAGGGTTCCCGTTGTGGTGAAAAAAGGCCTTTCGAAAGAGGAGGCGGAGAGGTATGTGAGAGCCTTTGAAGAAATCGGGGGAAGAATCAAGGTGGAGGAAGAGGAAGAGTCGATTCCTACTCTGGATATCACCCACGATTATGAACCTGAACATAGACCTGAGCCTGGGCCTAGGCCTGAGCCCAAACCCGCGTTTACTTATAAACCCGAACCTGAAAAGAAGGCTTTTACAAAGGGAATGGTGACCTGTCCCCAATGTGGGTTTGAACAGCCCGAAACGGATGAGTGCATCAAATGTGGCGTTATCATGTCTAAATATTTCCAGTATCAGGAAATGGCCCGTTCGGTTGAGGGGCAGGTTCGAGAGATTTCATCAGAAGAGTATACCCCATGGGAGAGCGGGGAAGGATTCATTGCAGCTTTTTTAAGAACAACACAAGAGGTCCTTTTCTCACCGACAAAATTTTTTAAAAAGGTCGCTGCGGGCGAGGGATATTGGTCTCCCTTTATCTTTGCCATGATTTCGGGGATCATAGGGTGCGGAGCCATCCTGCTTTGGCAATGGCTTTTCCTTTCTGGAATGGTTCCACCTCAAATCCGCTCTGTAACCACCTACAGCCTCTTCCTTGTCTTCGCTATTATTTTAATACCTTTCTGGGTTGCCTTCTCTATTGTGGTAGGAAGTGGGGTGATACATCTCTGTGTTATGATTGTGGGAGGAAACCGGAAAGGGTTTGAAGCGACCTTTCGAGTCATCTCCTATTCCCATAGCGCCACACTCTTTTACATCGTTCCACTTATAGGGACCTTTGTAGGAGGTATTTACCTTATGATCCTTGCCATTCTTGGAGTGCGGGAAGGCCATGAGATCTCGACCGGAAAGGCAGTGTTAGCCGTTCTCCTTCCTCTCATTATCGTCTTCGGGCTCGGCATCCTACTTGCCATCTTCATCCCCCTTTTCATCGGATCGCTGGGGTCCTACCGCGGAATGAGAGCGTAGATTCAAGGAAACAAGATTCTTGCTATTCACAAAAAGGGGTCATGGAGTCCCCTTTTTTTGTACCCCCCTTCATCCCCCCTTAAATTAAGGGGGGAATAGAGGGGGGGTTATAAGGGGCGATGAAGGGGGGACGCTATTTGCTTTAGGGAGACGATGGATAAGAAACGAAAGAAATATTTGAAAAAGGAGGGGGTAAGTCAGCGGGAGAAGCACATCGATCTCTCAGCGCCGCAGATTCTCCAGCTGATGGCAGAAGAAGATCGGCCCCTTCTTTTGAGAGAGATCCTCCGTCGTTTAGGTCTCCAAAAAGAACAGAGACAGAAGGCAAGGGAATTCCTCAGAGATTTGGCGGAAGCGGGGAGCGTTGTTCGAATTCGAGGGAACCGTTACGGCCTTCCATCGAAGATGAATCTGATCGTGGGCAGGATCAAAACGCATCCAGACGGGTATGGATTCGTCATTCCTGAAGCAGAAGGAGAAGAAGATATTTTCATCAGCCCCAGAAATCTCAAAGAGGCGATGCATGGGGATCGTGTCGTCGCAAGAATAGAGTCCATCCGGAGGAAAGGAAAAGAGGGCAGCGTCATTCGGATTCTGGAAAGAAAGACGCGCAAAATCGTTGGGAAGTTTATGAGGGCGAAAAATTATTCTTACGTCATCCCGGAGGACGAACGAATCCTTCCAGAAGTTTTCATCCCGGAAAGAGAGACGAAAAGGGCAAGGCCCAATCAGATCGTGGTGGCGGAAATCACCCGGTATCCGGAAGAGAGGGCAAGACCGGAAGGAAGAATCACCCACATTTTGGGATATCCGGATGATCCGGAGATTGAACCGCAAATCATCATTCACAAATACGACCTTCCTGATCGATTTGCGCCCGCTGCCTTGAAGGAGGCACAAAACCTCCCTCCCGCTCCCTCTTCACAGGAATACCGAAACCGGGTCGACTTGAGAGGGATTCCAACCTTCACCATCGATGGAGAAAACGCAAAAGATTTCGATGACGCCGTCTCCGTTGAAAGAGAAAGGGATGGAAGCGTAAAACTCTATGTATCTATCTCCGATGTCAGCCACTATGTCAGAGAAGAGACATCTCTGGACGGTGAAGCGTATTCTCGTGGCACCAGTGTCTATTTTCCAGACCGGGCCATTCCCATGTTTCCGGAGGGACTTTCCAACGAAATATGTTGTCTTCATCCCAGACTGGATCGGCTCACCCTCACGGCCGAGTTGAGATATGACGGAAATGGGGAGAGAAAGGGAGTTCGATTCTACCCGAGTGTGATCCGAAGCGACGAAAGGTTGACCTACACCCAGGTCAAAAGGATCTTGGTCGATGAGGAAGCGGAGTTGAAGAAAACGTACAAACATCTCCTTCCGTCCTTAGAACTCATGGCCGATCTCTGTCAAGAACTTCGCCAAAGAAGGACGGGAAGGGGGGCTCTTGATTTTGATCTTCCAGAGCCCGAGATCATCCTCAATCTCCAGGGGGAGATCGAGCATGTCATCCGGGCGGAGAGAAGCCTGGCACATCAGATCATTGAAGAATTTATGATCGCCGCCAACGAGGCCGTCGCTCATTTTGCGGAAGAAAAAGGGCTTCCATTTATCTACCGAATCCATGAGCCTCCGAAGAAAGAGGCGATGGATGAGTTCAGAAGGTTTATTTCCCATTTAGGATACAAGATGAGAAAGGAGTCTGACCCTTCTCCAAAGGAATTCCAGAAAGTTCTTTCTGTTGTTAAGGGGAGGCCTGAGGAAAGGGTGGTAAACGAAATTCTCCTTCGATCGATGAAATGGGCCAGATATTCAGCCAGGAACTTGGGACACTTCGGCCTGGCCTCGGATGGCTACACCCATTTCACTTCTCCCATCAGAAGGTATCCCGATCTGATCGTGCACCGGCTTTTAAGAGGAGTCCTATCCAAAGAGGAGATTAAGACCTCGGAGGAAGTTTTGGCCAATAGGGCTGACCATCTCTCCAACAGGGAAAGGGTGGCGATGGAGGCTGAAAGAGAGATTCTGGATCGATACAGAGTTCGCTTCATGAAGGATAAGATCGGCGGGGAATACGAAGGGATCATCAGTGGCGTGGCGGCGTTTGGTTTCTTTGTGGAGCTGAGAGACATTTTCGTAGAGGGATTGGTGAGGATGACAAGCCTTCACGACGATTATTATCAGTATCATGAGGAAAAATACTGTCTTGTGGGTGAGAGGACTCATAAGACCTTTAGAATGGGTGATACAGTGAGGGTGAGGGTGGACCGTGTGGATGTGGAGAGACGGCATATTGATTTTGGCTTGCTCGAAAAAATAGATAGGGTGAGAGCGTGACACAGGAATGGGGAGAATAGGGTGTCATTGCGAAGAGCGGGAGCGATGCGGCAATCTGTTGAGATTGCTTCGCTTCGTCCTGAATTCCGCGAAACGCGGGACGGTGCGGGACTTCGCTCGCAATGACGCAATACTCACATTATCCTTTCATCTATCTTTTGAGCGATTCTTCGGTCTATTCTTGACATGGGGAGGAGACGAAGGTTCTTTATAGGGACCCATTCCCCTTTGCCATTTCCATTGAGATGGCGGCAGACAAAAACATATAGTGTAAGTTTGAAGTGGGAATAAGTATGATGTAAAACTCCCATAAACTCTTTGACTTCAACATTCATTTTCGCTTCTTGTTTGATATATTTTCTTAAGCCCTCCCTTAACCTTAACCTTTGTTTTCCTTCAATTCTCCAATTGGGAAATTCCCATAATCCCCCTAAAAGCCCGGAAGGCGGTCTCTGATTGAGGAGAACCCTTCCATCCTTCTTAATTACCCCTGAAACTGACTCCACATGGGGAATCGTCCTTTTTATCCTCTTTGATGGATATCTCTCAGGCGTCCCCGAAGCTCTTCCTTTGCAAAGATCACAAAGAGGGCACTGAGAACACTGGGGTTCTTTGGGTGTGCAGAGCAAAGAACCAAGGTCCATGAGTGCCTGGTTAAAAGGATTTGAAAATCCTTTTGGAATTAAAGATTCTGAAATTTGCCAAAGAAGTTGTTCCGTTTTTTTTTCTCCCGAGCTTCCTGAAACAGCAAAGAGCCTGGAGAGAACTCTCTTGGCATTTCCGTCGAGGATAGGAGCATCTTTATGAAAGGCAAAGGAAAGGATAGCCCCTGCTGTGGATCGACCGATTCCTGGAAGATGAAGAAGATCTTCCAGCTGATCAGGCATTTTCCCGTTGAATTGGTTCATGACGATCCCTGCCGCACGATGAAGGTTTCGGGCTCTTGAGTAGTATCCCAAGCCTTCCCAGGCCTTGAGGACTTTTGAGAGATTGGCTTTTGACAGGTGCCGGATGGCCGGAAAAGATTTTAGAAATTTTGAGTAGTAGGGGATCACCGTGGCCACCTGGGTCTGCTGAAGCATGACCTCCGAAACCCAGACAGGATAAGGGTCCGTGGTTCTTCTCCAAGGAAGGTCTCTCCCGCATTTTTTAAACCATTGAAGCAGTTTTTTCTGGATTTTACTCTTCTGTGGAGCAGCAAGAGTAGCGTCGGCATTTACTGCCGACGGCACTTGTGTCTTTATTCGCCCCCAATCAACGGGGACGCTACGTTCTTGTGTAATGTGTTCAATCATTGGTCAAACCAAGCTGCAGCACATCTCTATGAATTTTGTTTCCAAACCCATTTCTCTTGCATAGTCAATCGTCCCTTGAAGAGGATAGGCGATCGTATTAACCCCTGAGTCAATAAATCCCTTCTCCATCGTCGCTTTCCAGGGATGGGCCGGCCGGATGCAGCCCAGTCGAATCGGAATGTCGGGGTTGAGAATACGGGCCATGGCAGAAATCTTTGATGTTTCCTCCGGTTTCGGAACTTTGAAATGATTTTTCTCTGGAGCATTCAAAGTCTTGAAGATGACCAAAACAATCGTTTCCACGCCGACCCGCGTGACCATCTCTAAAGCTCTTCTTTCCCCTCTCAACTCTCCAAAGTGATGTCCGATGATGATATGCGGAGCGAGACGATGGCCCACTTCTTTCAACATCCACAGCGTCTCTTCATAATCTTCCACCCTCTTGTTCAAATGGTAAACTTCGCGAATGGTGTCGTCGTCTCCGATGACATCGATGAGAATTTGATCAACCCCTGCCTCCTTGAGTTCTTCAGCCGCTTCTCTTCTGATGAGGCCGGTATGGGCGATGACCTTAAATTCAGGGGCCCTTTCCTTGAGTTCTCTGATGGAGGGGATGAATTTCTTTAAAGGGACCGCACCATTCCGATCTGCACCGCCGCTTACCAAGATCCCATGAGCACCATTGAGTCGGAGCCGGTCAGCCACTTGAAGAAAGGTTTGAGGATTCTCTGCGGGGACCATCGATTCGAGAAGTTTCCCGTTGCAGTGTCCGCATCGAAGATCACAATGGCTTCCCGTCACACTGATCGCTGCAAAGCGGTTCTTTTGGAGGGGAAGGGTGTTGTCATGGTAGGAAACAGTACCAGGAAGGGAGAAAGTGAGTTCATTGCCGAAATGGGCCTTGCGAAGTCTAAGAGCTTCGGATTGGAGGTCCTTTAAGGGAACTTGAATAAGGCTGTCTATCGTCGTTTTCAATTGGATTCTGTCATTCCCGTGAAGACGGGAATCTAGTCAGGATCAAAAAGATCTGCCTTCCTGCTTTCGCAGGAATGACATGCATGTGAAACTCCTATCTTTTCTAGATCCCAATCTGTCCCTTAATCTCTTCAATGTCTTCTTTTTCAGGCATGAATGGGAAATTCCGAATCGGGGCAGAAGGTCTCTCATTCCCATAAGGACGGTTGCAGGCCACTTTCCCGTCCCTGCCGGGACACCCTGAGGTCATAAAGGGTTCCCCGATGTGGACGAGAGAATTGATATCCATCCCGAAATCGATCAATCTACCGTTCCCATCAAACTTCATTTGCTTGGCCGTTTCCAGACCCTCATTAATAATCCAGCGGGCGAGCTGAATTCTTCGGTATTGGTTGAGGGGGGGCGGGGATTGCCCTTCCATAGGACTTCCCTTTTCAGGAAAGAAAGAGAAGAGATGGGTGAGGGCTCCCGTGTTCTGTCCTCTCTGAATGGCTGCCACCATTTCTTTCTCTGTCTCGCCCAGACCGACAATGAGATGGATCCCAACATAAAATCTTCCGAAAGCCTTTACAGCCATTTGGACAACATCCCAATAATGATCCCATTGGTGAGGACCTCCAACCCCTTTCCCCCTCAATTGATCGAAAAGTTCGGGCGTCGCGGCATCGACGGCGATTCCAACCCGATCTGCACCGGCCTTTTTCATCGCCATGAGAGATTCTTCGCGATGAACTAAAGTCGGAGAGATGAGAACACTGATAGAAAGGTCTGTCTCTCCCCTCAATCTTTGAATGACATAGAGAGTATCCTCCAAAGCCTTCGGATGAGTGATCATCGAGATGCAGACCCGGTGGATCTGGTCCTTGCCCTTTGCCCTCTCGATAATTTCTTCCAGGGGATAGAGAGGCCAATCCACCCGGATGAAGGTTTTTCCCTTCCGATTTTCTCTCCTTGACTTCGAAAGTCCGCAGAAATGGCATCTGCCTGAGCAGCCTTCTTCATAGTGGAGAAGAAGGTTCAATCCCTTAAGTTTCGCATTCCGGTAAAAAGATCCTGACTGGAAACCCAATGTCAAGGAAGCTGCCAGGCTGGTCTGGACATATTGGGGGCTTATCTTCTGCTCCATGATTCACTCTTTCTTTCTGTCCCGATGGTACTCTTTGAACCCGACCCATGTTTTTCGGATCAATCCTGCAAAATCAACCTCGGGTTTATTCCAGTTCTTTTCAAGAAACTCTCTCTTTAAAGCACCATAAGAAAGGGATTTCCCAAATGCCTCTTGCCATTCGGTTTCGTAGTTTCCCAAATATCGAAGGTCATCCCTCTCAACCGCTTCTGCAGCAATCCTTCCCGCGATCTCCCCAGCCATGACAGCGTTAAAAATCCCTGCCCCTGTGATGGGATGGGCATGCCCCGCTGCATCACCAATGAGGAGAACATTCCCCAAAACGATTTTTTGACGAGGTTCACACGGGATGAATCCCCCTGTTTTGGAAACAACTTGGATCTCCTGCAGGGTTTTGGACTCCATCAGAGAATCGAGGAATTTGCCGAGTAAGTTTGATAATTGAGACGCTTTTGAAGTTACGACGCCAACCCCTGCGTTCGCTGTTCTCCCTTTTGGGAAGAACCATGCGTATCCTCCCTCATAATCTTTATGGAAATAGACATCCACATGATTCCGGCGCTCTGGCAGGACGACCTCATACTGCAGGGCGGCGATGGTCTTCAAGGGAGGTTGTCCGACAAACCGGGCAACGGATGAGGAAGCCCCATCCGCACCAATGAAAACTTTAGATTGGATGACTTCCTCCTTCGAGCCTCGCTCCACAACAAGTCCCTCGGAAGAAAGCCCCAGCGCTCTTGTTTCGATGGAAATCTTTGCTCCTGATAAAATGGCCGAGGCTGCCAACTCTTTGTCGAAGAGGGACCGGTCCAGCATATACCCGGGACTTTTCATCTCGTAGGATATTCCGTCAGGGAGATGGGTAACCATTGCCTCAACCCTTTGAACGGTGCAAGTTGAAGAAAAGGAAGCATAACGGGAAATCCATTGAGGGACCAACTCGGCGCATTGGACTGGAACTCCAACGCGCTGTCTCCGGTCGATCAAAAGAACCCTTGCACCCCTTTGAGCTGCAGCCTGAGCTGCGCTTGAACCTGCGGGACCCGCCCCGATGACGACGATATCGTAAGGTTCCGATAAGGAGGTCTCACACATGACAATACCGTTCCCTCTCCCTTCTCCTCTCCCCAAGGGGAAAGCGAGGAAGTGTGGGGCGACTAATTAGGGTCTGTTCATAAAGTCTGTTGGTCCGTCATGCCGGACTTGATCCGGCATCCAGAGGCCTTGGAAAAAGCTGGATTCCGGCTTTCGCCGGAATGACGCCCTTTATGATCCTCTCCCCATCGCAGTAGGGAGAGGAGATGACCCTTACCCATGGCTATATTCTAAGACTCTCCTGAGAAGAGGGAGGTTGAGATGCGTCTGGTTCTCAAAGCGGCCTTTCAATGCCTCTTTTTCCTGCCCGAGATCGTAACAGGTGCTTCTCTCTACATCGACCAGGATTCCGGATAATCCGATGCGTTCGAAGTCCGGCCGGTGTTTCCCATAAAAAGGTTCACAGCAAGAGCCGATAAATTCCTTGACCCCGGATTGTTTGAGGTTGCGGAGGGTTGATTCGAGCTCTTCGTAATTCTGGATGGTGATGGGATCCATCCCAAGGGACCTCCCCATCTGCGCGGCATCCCCCACGGAGCAGCGACCGCATTCTTCGCAGCCCTGTAGGTTTCGATAGACGCACTCCACCTCCTTGGCACAATACGGAAGGAGAAGGACTTCTGGCTTTCTGACCTCTTTAAACGGCTTCAAAATGGGGAAGAGGTGGTGGGTTTCTTCTTCACTGAATCCCTCCGGGAGAAGGTCCATCTTTTGAAGGGCCTCCTCAATGGCCAGGATGAGATGGGTCTCGCTGATTCCGGGAATCTTCGGTTTTTGATCAGAGAAAAAGGAATGAACGATGCCTTTGATATTAGAAGGAGTGGCCTTTGAGTTCTTAAGAAAACTTTCGAGGTCGAAGATCGCCCTTTTGGGATAAGCAAAGAAATCGCCAGTGATCAGAATTTGATTGATCACATGAGTCTTGCTGTCCAAAGCGATCGAAATTCTAATCAAACCGCCTGGGGCCTTCAACAGGGAGCCTAAGGTTTTCTTTCTGGGAAGGGAGTCCCTCGTTTTGAATATATACTCGTGGGAAGAGAAGGGCACCACCTTGGCTTTTATCGAATTCTCTTCTTCAACCGTCAAGGGTTTATTCTCGAACCGTACTCCAAAGGTCTCTTCAAACCCTTTGGTTAAGGAAGCCTTGACGGCCTGAATCGATGGAGTTCGGCCCAATTCCCATTTTAAGCAGGTGACCCTTTCTTTGACCGATTCGATTTCTTTATCCTGGAGCTTTTCCGTGGGAATTCTGAGGCTTCTCAACATCTCATCGACATCGACATCAACCAAAACTGTTCCCTGGAAGAGGATCGCTCCAGAAAGTTCTGTACCCCCTGTTCCTGAAATCTTACGACCCTGGATTTCAATATCGTTTTTCGGACGAAAATAAGCGCGTACTCCGAGATGGCGGAAACCGAGGGCCGCTGCCTCCCCCATCTTTCTATAAAGGTCTTCAATCCCTGAAGGAATCCTTGGATCTTTCTTGGAGATATAAATCTCCCATCCTAATTCATTTTTCCCCCAATAGAGGGCGCCTCCTCCTGTAAGCCTTCGGTTAATTTCGATCCCATGAGCCCGGCAGTAGCCGAGTCTTACCTCTTCCTCTACTGATTGATGATGTCCTACCAAGACCGTTGGGTTTGAGAACTGGAGAAACCGGAGAGTGTTGGGGATGGTTTCCGCGGATTTCCATTCGAGAAGTACCTCGTCCATGGCCATGTTTTCAGCCGCCGACCGCGCACCTGTATCCAAGAGTCTCCAGGTTTCCATTGAGTTACTTTTATAACTAATTTCTCCGCGGTCTTCAATTTGAAAATAAGATATGCCCAGAGAACCCATCGAACCTGGAGAGAATAGGGCGGGTGGAAAAATGAAGTAAGCGAGCAGAAAAGACAAATCTCCAGTTCTATTTCAATACAGCGATCCGGGTGACTGCATTCCTCCTGATCGAATCCTTTATATATTCGACCTTCACTCTGTCGCCGATGAGCGGAGGTCTTGAATCCAAAAAGGTCTTATAGCCGCACCAGAATACTGAAACTCTCCCATCTTCTCCCCTGACCTGGAGCACAGAAAACTCTATTCCAACCACCTGGCCGTAATAAACTCTTGTTCCCGCTGCAACGGGGTTGATAATAAACAAGAAGATGATCAAATTTACAAAAAATCCGACGAGAAGAATTCTTTTTCTCTCTTCCATTTCAAACAGATCCTCCTTTCCAACCACCAAAGACATAAAAACGGCGGTATAAGAATCAATCACTATTCTAAGTTTGGACATGCAAATAGAACCACCCCCCACCCTCACCCTCCCCCTCTGAGGGGGGAGGGGTGGGGAGGGGGTGCTTATTTTCGTCCTTCGTAGTGCCCTCGTTGGGCATGGGGGTTTGGACACGAAATCCATATCTACCCTCTATGGATAGACGGGTACCATCTGCAACTGTGTTCCCATCGGTAAAGATGGATCCAACTGGGATGCCGACCTTGGAGGGAGGGTAAACACAAAGTTTGACCCGTTTTCTTTTGCCTCATACCAGATCTCCCCCCCTAATTTCTGAATAACCTTGTGGATGAGATAGAGGCCTAAGCCCGTACCATCCGCCCGTTCTTTTCCATTTTCACGATTCCCGCTACCCATAAACTTTGTGAAAAGCCTTTCCCGATATTCTTCAGGGATGGGTTTTCCGCTGTTATAGACGTTTAAGCGGTAGCAAGACCCCTGATCTTCAAAACCAATGGTGATCATTCCCTCCTTATGACCGTACCTGACGGCATTCCTAAGGAGATTCCTGAAGACCATCTTCAGCCAGATTCCGTTTGTCCTGATGGAAATAGGTTTGTTCGACATGGCATGGAGGCCATGATCGATCATAAGACGGCGTCCTTTAAGCTCTGATGAGAGTTCCTTTAGGACCGGAATCAAGGCATCTTTCATCAAATCCAAAGACTCGACCTCTGTGTTTAGATCATTGTTTACCGAGAAGCTCCTGCCCAGATACTCTTCGGTGATTCCGATTAACCCTGAGGTTTTCGAAAACAGCTCTCTAATTCTCTGTACAACGGCCTCATCCATTTTCCCATAGTAACCACGGCTCAACAGTTTCAGGGTGGCAGAGATGGAGAGGAGAGATCCCCGGACATCGTGAGACAAGGCTTTCACCATGTTAAGAATCTTCTCGTTAAGGCTAAGATCGAAAGATTCAGGCTGCCGATCCCTTTGGTGGGCCTCGAGTTTTTCAACGCAATGGGAAACCCGCATTTCCATCTCCGCCAGCCCAAAGGGCCTAAACAGGTAATCGTCGGCAGAAGATCGAATAGCATGGGCAGTGGGAATCGATCTGCTGCTGGTGGCCAACACAAGAATGGCCATTATTTCCGGATTCAATTCTTTGGCCTTCTCTAAAACGGCCAGGAGATCTGTGATGATCAGGTCGAAATCATTGAAAGGCATCCTCTCTCGCGTGGATTCAGCCCTTGTTTTTGTTGTGACTCGATAACCCTTTTCTTCAAGAACGGATCGGATGACCATGAGACTGTGAAGATCTTCCTCTGCCAGCGCAAGCAATATCCCAACCTGTTTCATGGGTCTACCTCCTTGCAATGATTTGTTAAGTTTGCACCTGAAAACCCCGTCGTGTGCTTGCCTGCCGGTAGGCGGGGACGAGGACGAAAGGTGCGTCTGTTGAAAACAGAAAAAACCAAACCAGATGCTGAAACAAGTTCAGCATGACACTGGGGTTCCGCTCTGGTCTTCTTGTTGTCGCGAACCAGGTCCTGAACTTGATTCAGGACCTATCGATTTCGGGATCTCGTTTTTGGGTTTAAGAATTTAGGTTTTAAAGACCCGCCCTGTGAGCGGGGTTTTTTATAAAATGGCTATCCACCCTGCGGTCTCGCATATCGGGTTCTTTGACCTGAGGAGGGAGAACTCCTTGCCCCCTCGATGAAGGCCGCTGTGGAAATGCTGCCGCCCAGCGAAGGGAGATTCACCCGGAGGAACTCGGTTTTCGTGGGTCCGTAATGAAGAAAGGGTTTTATTTCCACCCATATCCCTGTAAATAAGTTCGTCGGTCTCCAGGTCATATTCGGGAATATTGGGGTTATTCCATCTTCCTAAGAAATATTGGTAGAAGGGGAAGTAAAGACTGCCGATGTTCGGGTCGTGCTTAAAGACGTATCTTGGCATCGTTTGCCCGTCCAAGCCCGGTTGGTAGTGCTGCAGCCAGATGTAGTCGCCAAGGATCGTCATTTTCAAGAAGGGAGGATCGGGGTAGAGCTTGAGTCTGACATTCTTCTGGGCAGCCTTAAGAAGCTTGAGAAAATCGATCGTTTTTCTGATCTGGTCTCCAAAACTTTCCGGAGTAACAGCCGGATCGGGGATACCTTTCGCCCGGGCGGCCGCTCCTTCACTGGTTGGGTTGAGGAGCATGATTTTTGCTTCCCGGCAATTCTGGATGACTTGATGCAGTTCTCCTTTGGGGTCTACAAAGGTACGGAAGCCCGTCGAACTGATGACCATGACCTCCCTGGAAATCCCCTGACTTTCCTTCAATTTCTTGATTCTTCTCTTCACAAAAAAGCCCTTGGCGGGGGTGACAAATACCATGCCAGCAGCCCTTGCCATGTTGGAAAGTTTCCGATCTTTCCAGCTCTTCCTTATGGTGGCGGAGAGAAAGATAAACCCTACTGTCAAAATTATTTCCACGGATAGGAAGAATATCTTATCGTTTCCTACCCGAGACCAGTAGAGCAAGAATTCCCTTGCTATAAGTCTGACCGCCATGGGTAAAGACAGGGCAAGGGCCGCGCTTAAGCCCACTATCACAATATGATAAGCCACGTGGGTAGAACCCTTTATGAAATCATCAACAAATCTCTTTCTAATCAAAGCGACCTCTCTTGTTAGACTATTCATCATTCCGTATTCTCGGTCACGTATCTGAAAAGATTATGAATCTCCCCGCCCACAGGACGGGGCCAAGGGGCACTTGCCGGTCAACTCAAGGCAATGAGGGCTGTCATCAATAAGAAGGCAATATCCGAGCGTGTTGTGTTCCCGTCCGTGGCGATTCGATCCGAAAGGGAAGCGATCAACCGGATTTGCCTATGATCCAGGGTCAACAGTTTGTCCTTTGTTCTTTCCAGCAACTGTTGGTCTTCTATTTTATTTTCCAAAACCAAAAGGATCTTAGACACATCGGCCGAATAGCTCAGCACGTATCGGGCGCCAGAATCGGGAACGGTTTTTCCGCTTTTAGCAATGGTTGCGGTCGGGAGAAAGATTAGCCATTGAGCCAGGGCAAACCCTGTAGCGATCGTTTCCGCGATTCTCTTTACTTTAATTTTCACGTTCATCCCTTTTATCTTGTTTAGGGCCGAGAAAGCAGACTGATCAATTCATGCCTCGAAAAAGGCTTTTCCAGAACCCCTACGTGGTATTTCTCTTTCTCCTCTTCCAGGGGGGGCTCGTATTGGCTGAGATCACCGCTCATGTAAATTGTCCTTACACCGGGGTTATGACACCTTATTTCTTTTATCAATTCCAACCCATTTTTCTCAGGCATTTGAATATCCGTTAGGACGAGATCGGGGTTGAATAGAAGATAGGCCGAATACCCGTCCCTGCCATTCACGGCCGATCTTACTTCATACCCTTCCTCTTCTAACATCCACTTGATGAGAAAAGCCAAATCCTGGTTGTCGTCTACAATGAGTATTTTCATCTCCTATTCACCCTCCTTGTGAAGTAAAATAGTGTATCCGGAAAGAATAATTATTTAGGTTACATTTCCCCCAAAAATCATCCTGAGGAACGGTACCGACGGGGCAACCCTTAGATGGGATTTCCACGCCCTTTGAGCTCGCCATGGCGACTTCTTTCTGATTCCGAATGGAAATTATTTTATGCTGCTGGTAGTAGTAAGAGCAAATGGGGTGCCAATTTCAGAGACTGGGGGTAGGGCGCTGAAATCTAAGGATTTTTTCCGTTATCGGATCCTTAACGAACATTCTTTATGTATGGATATTCCTACAGAAATAAACTAGGACAGAAGGTTATTTCCTTCACCTCGTTAGGACTTTTTAAAATCTTCGCTTTTCAGGTTATGTTTTCTGAGAAGATCGTAGAAATCGGCCCGATACTTTCCTGCAAGCTTTGCAGCCTTGGTTACATTCCCTTCACAGATTTCGAGAAGGTGGATAAGATAGCCTTTCTCGTAAGCATCTCTGGCCTCTTTTAGCGGCATTAATGGTTCTCCAGATACGACTCCCTTGGTTTGGAGTATGAAATCTTCTGTGATCATATTTTGCTGAGTCATGGCGGCTGCATATTCAACGGTATTTTCTAATTCCCGGACATTTCCCGGCCATTCGTAGAGCATCAGTCTTTGTATCGCTTGAGGCATGAGACCCTTCACCTCTTTTTTCATTTGCTGGCTGAATTTCTTGACGAAATGTTCTACCAATGGGGGAATGTCTTCCTTCCTTTCTCTCAAAGGGGGCAGTTGTATAGGAATCACATGAATCCTGTAGAAAAGATCTTCGCGGAAGAGGCCTTGCTTGACATGACTTTCAAGATCTTTTTGGGTGGCCACGATCACCCTCACATCGACCTCCACCGGCTTTTCACTGCCAATAGGATAGAATTGTCGTTCCTGGAGGGCCCGTAAAAGCTTGGCCTGGATGGAAAGCGGCATATCCCCAATTTCATCCAAGAACAGGGTCCCGGCGTGCGCTTGTGTGAACAAGCCTTTTGTACTCCGAACCGCTCCGGTGAAGGATCCCTTTTCGTGCCCGAAAAGTTCGCTCTCCATCAGGGTTTCAGGGAGGGCGGCACAGTTGATGGCGATAAAGGGTCTGTTTTTCCTCTCACTGGCGAGATGAATGGCTTTGGCAATGAGTTCTTTCCCCGTTCCACTTTCCCCGTGGATGTAAACCGTTGACTCTGTTTTGGCAATCTGGGATACCATCTCCAGGACCCTCTTCATCTTTTCGCTTCTGGCCACGATGTTTACAAAATCGTATCTCTCCTCCAGGAGCCCTTTCAGCCTTTTGATCTCGACGGTCAGCCTTCGATTCTCGAGGGCCCTATCGAGTTGAAGAAGTAGATCCTGGGGCTCAAAAGGTTTGGTCAGATAGCTGTAGGCCCCTCTTTTCATGGCTTCGACGGCGCTCTCGATACTTCCGTAGGCTGTGAGGATGATCACAGGCATCTCGGGGAGGATGAGGTGAAGCTCCTCCATTAGGGAAATCCCATCCTGACTGATAAGCTGCAAGTCAATGACGGACAGGTCAAAGACCTGGCTCTTAACGGCTTCAATGGCATCCTCTTCCCTAAGAGCTGTGGTGACTTCATAATCTGCGGACTCCAGCCTCATCTTTACAAGCTCTAAGAGGTTTCTGTCATCGTCGACCACCAAGATTTTTCCTTTAGACATCTTTCTTCTTATCTCACTTTCTTTTTTGCTAAATTTCTGCAGCACATCGGCACTGCAGCACTCTTTCATTTCGCCTTCTCTCTCTTCTTTTCTTCGATCTCGATATCCACCTGTTTGGATTCCTCAATCACTTGATTTAGTCTTTGGATCGTCTGGCTCAATTTCTCATTTTCCCGAAGGATTCTTGTCCAAATCCTCGCTTGCACAACGAAGGGGCTTTGAGGATAATCCTTCGTCAGCTTCTTGAAAAAACCGATGGATATGCCGTAGTCCTTCTTGGGATTCCCATTGTGAGCATAGATCAGACCCAGGTTAAAAAGGGCCTCGTCCCCTGGAGGATTTTGGCCGGCCAGGGATAAGACCTTTTGGTTTTCTTTGAAGGAAGCATCGTAGTCCCGCTGTTCGAGAAGTTTCCTTGCCCGGAGAAGATGCCCGGAAAGGATTTTCGAGGTTTCGTCTTTTTTAGGTTCCTCGTCTTTAACCTGAATTCTCTGCTTTTCATTCAGAGCAGCACAACCGATGGTGGCGAAACATATCAGGTTGACAATACAAAAATAAATGAACTTCCGTGCCCTGGTTCGCTTTCTGCCCATACCTCGCCTCCGTGTGCGGTGATCACATGTTTGACTATCGCCAGCCCCAATCCTGTGCCCTTCATGCGATCCGAATTCTTAAGGTGTGCCTGATGAAACTTCTCGAAGATGGCAGTAAGATTTTCTGCTCTGATACCGGGACCTGTATCCGACACCGAGACCTCGACCCCTCGGCTCACGAGCCGGGCTACCACCTTCACCTGCCCTCCCTCGGGAGTGAACTTCACCGCATTTCCGATCAGATTTCGTAACACCTGTAAGATTTTCTCCCGATCGATCTTTATCATGGGCAGCTTCTCGTCAATCTTTGTCTTGAGGGTGATCTTCTTGGCTTCGACAAGGGGGATCATCTCAGTGGCTGCCCTTTCGATCAATGGGGCGAGGCTTCGCGGTTCAAAGGTATAAGTCATCATCCCCGCTTCCATTTTGGATAGGTCTAATAGGGAATTGACCAGGTCGATTAAACGCTTGCTTTCTTCGGAGAGGATGGTCAAAAGCCGCCTTTGTTTCTCCGGGATCGTTCCTCCAACCCCATCCCGCAAGAGGCTTATCCCCTCTTTTATGGAAGTGAGCGGGGTGCGCAATTCGTGGGACATGGAGGAGAAAAAGTCGGACTTCATTTTATCCACCATCTTCAGCTTACCACACATCGAATTGAAAGCCCCCGTTAACTCCGATATCTCCGGCGGAGAGGCGATATTCAAGTTATCATTGAAGACGCCTCTCGAAATTTCCTTGGTCTTCTCCATCAGAATCTTGAGAGGTTTGGTGATACTTCTGGTGTTCAAAAAGGATGTGACAATGACTAAAACAATGGCGATCGCGGACATCGTGATCACGAGTTGCCGAGCGGAGGCTGAAGACTCTCCCAACATTTTCATCCTTTGCTGGATGTCACGACGGGAATAAACCTCAAGTTTCTTCAATTCTTTCAAGATTCCATCTGACGCCTTTTCCATTTCCTGCTCATACCATCTCTTAGAGTAGCTTCGATTCTCTCGAACATATTCAATCTCTTTGTCAATCAAGGATTGGAAACGTTGATAGTGCACTCTTATCTCACTCAGCGAATCTTTTTTCTCAGGGGTATCTACAATCAGGAGAAGTTCAGAAAGAAACTTACTGAAATCCCCTTTCGCCGATAAGAACTGGCCATGGAGGAGGATGTCCTTTGTAAGGACATATTTCTTTTCATATCGTAACTGTGACAGGGTGGAGTCTGCTAATTTTTCCTCTAAATCTAAGATACGATTGTCGATGTTTAAAATATGACGGGTCCCCGTGTTAAGCTGGTGTAATCTTAAGATGGCATAAACACTCACCAAGATTACCAGAGAGAATATGGCGAAGTAACCGATCATCAGCCTGGAAAATATGGTCAATCTCATCCGCGACCCAACTCCATTCTGCCTTACGCAAGATTAAGGAGGAGCTAAAACACTTCGACGATCATAAATAAAGTATCAACGGGAACCGCCGGCAAAAGGGCCCATCTTACCGCCCAAGGGAGAGTACAAGCTTCAGAAAATTTAACACATCTTCCTGGGTCAAGCAATTTTGACGGACTTTTTTGACCGCGGCCTTGACCTCTTCATCTGTTAGGGTACGCAGGCTTCAGATCTCCTTGTTATCCACTCTGAATTGGGGTAGTTTGATATTTTACCTTTGAAATGCTAAATTTGAATTCATCCCCCTCAAGAATAAAGAGGGAAATAGAAAGCCGGTGGAGCACAGAGCCTCCTGCATAAAAGGTTCATGAAAATAGTGACTGAGGCGATGGCGAGGCAGAGAAGAGGCGCTTGATGGAAAAGAAAGATGATGCGAAACGGATATCGGAGAAGGCGAAAGGCTATTTTAAGCAGGGGTTTAACTGAGCAGAATCGATCTCCTTGAGTTTCAAGGATTATCTTGGGATTCAGGATTCCATGATTCCCAAACTGGCAACCGGATTTGGTGGGGGAATTGGCAGAAAGGGGTCTCTCTGCGGAGCCTTCACTGGATCGATCATGGCGATTGGAATGAAAATGGGAAGGACCGATCCCAAAGACAAGGAGGCCGCGGCAGAGGTCTATGAAAAGTGCCAAGGATTCTGGGACCAGTTCGAAAAAGAGTTTGGAAGCAACGTTTGTTACGATATGATTGGGGCTCATTTGGATAACGAGAAAGAACGGCAGAAATGGTTAGCCTCAGGGGGCATGGAAAAATGCGGCGAAATTGTCAAGAAGACTGCATCCATGCTCTGCGATTTCCTTGCCGATAGCAAATAATAGCAAATAAAACTATTGATTTTTTATAGAAATTAAGGTAGGTTATTCCATCGTTTTTTAGGTATGAAAGGAATGAAATTGATCTGGATAGGGTGTAATAGCATAACAAGTGGCTACTGCCCCGGACCTCTGCATCTATAAATTGACAGAATTAAATGGGCGAGAGGCCATGGGCAATACCATGGCCTCTTCTTTATTAAGAGACGCTATGCGCATAGCGGATGGAGCTAAATCATGGACCGGATTTTCAGCGGGATTCAGCCCTCGGGTGAAATTCACATCGGAAACTATGTAGGCGCTATTCGTAATTGGGTTCAATTAGTCAACCGTTATGAATGTATCTATTGTGTGGTGGACTATCATGCCATTACGATCGAATACGACGCGGCTACGATGCAGCAGAAGATTTTAGAAACAGCAACCGTCCTCGTGGCCTGCGGCCTGACCCCCGAACGATGCAAGCTTTTTGTCCAATCCCATGTGCCCGAGCATACGGAACTGGCATGGATCTTCAACTGTGTCACTCCGGTGGGTGAATTGGAAAGGATGACTCAATTCAAAGAGAAGGGAAAGCAACACCGAAGCAATGTCAATGTGGGGCTGCTGGATTATCCGGTGCTCCAGGCCGCAGATATCCTTATCTATAAGGCCGGTTATGTGCCGGTGGGGGAGGATCAGATACAGCATGTCGAGTTTTCAAGAGAGATTGCCAGAAAGTTCAATGCCCGTTTCGGGGATACTTTCCCGGAACCCAAAGTGATCCTTTCCGATGCGCCCAGAATTCTGGGCACGGACGGAAGTGGAAAGATGTCCAAATCGTTGAATAACGCCATTGGACTCCTTGAACCTCGAGAGGTCATCTGGGAAAGGCTGAAAACCGCGGCGACTTGTGAACACAGGCAGCGTCGAACTGATCCAGGACATCCGGAGCACTGCAATATTTTTACAATGCACCAGGCTTTTTCAAAGCCGGACCAGATTGCCTTCGTCGACCATCACTGCCGGACGGCAGGATTCGGATGTATCGAATGCAAAGAGATCCTCTTCGAGAATATGATGGAGGAGTTAGAGCCAATTCAAAATCGGGTCAAAGAAATCAATCAGAACCCGCGGTACATGGTTGATGTGCTGAAGTCAGGGGCCGCTCGATGCAAAGCCATCGCTGTGGGAGTCATGGATGAGGTGAGGGCCAAAATCGGCGTCAAGTCGGAGTGGATGAGTCAAAGATGAAGGTTATCCTCCCCGTAGCATCGTAAAGGTCATGTCTTTTCCCCAGCCTTTTTGCCCTACGGCTTTATGAATGTCTTTCACCCTCGCCACCTCTTTCCCTTCTGAAAATGATAAACTGATCTCCCGGCAACAGGCCAGCCTTTTCCACCGGATTTTCTGGAGGCACTCCTTCAATCACCCATTTCTAAGGAAGGGGAAAGTCTCAAGAAGCGGGTGGCCCAACCGATCAAGGCACGCATGTTGCCCGATAGCCAAACAAAAAAGTTGGAGCGGGGACTTCCGGTGCTTGCATCTGGAGGGAAAATTATGGTAATGGAAATAGGAAGTTATTTTTTTCTTTGTGAGGGGAAAGAAATGATAATGTCAAAGATGATCATTTCCGTCTTATTGGCTGTTTTTCTTCTCAGTTGTGCCGCAGGTCAATCCTTGCAAAAAGAGCCGGAAAATATGCCTGTCGGGTCTAAATCCTCAGAGAAAGATGACGCTTTGTCGGAGAGATTAAAAGCCTTGGAACAATCTGTCTCCAGCCTACGCTCGGAGGTGGCCAATTTGGGATCCCGCTTGAACAACATGCAAGCTCGCTCTTCTCTGACCAGCTTTAAACTTCCGAAAGAGGTTTCTCTCTGCGGGGAGGTTTTTCCGTTAGAGGATAGGAATATTTGGGAAAATTTGGATCGGGAATTTGTCCTGGCATTGTCCAACGAAGCCCAGGTCCTTTTGTGGATGAAGCGGGCACGTCGCTATTTTCCTCTTATTGAGAAGAAGCTGAAAGAGATGGGACTTCCCGATGATTTAAAGTACGTAACCATTACGGAAAGCAGCCTTCGGCCTGAAGCCGTCTCCTCGTCGGGAGCGGGTGGAATCTGGCAGTTCATCCCCTCTACCGGCGAGAAATATGGGATGAGGAGAAACCGGAGCATTGATGAGCGCTTTGATTTTTTTAAGGCCACCGAAGGCGCTCTCTCTTATCTGAAATGCCTCTACGAAGAATTCAAGAGCTGGACACTTTCGATGGCTGCCTACAATGCAGGTGAAAATAGAGTTCGAAAGGAGGTCGATCTTCAAAAGACCGGGAATTACTTTTATCTTGATCTTCCGCTGGAGACGGAGCGGTATGTCTATAAGATCGCCGCGGCCAAAATCATCCTTTCCGATCCAGGGAGGTATGGATATACCTTAGAAGAAAAAGAGTTCTATCCCCCCCTTCGGGTGGAAAGAATTCAAATTGAGCTGACTCAGCCTCTTCCCATTATGGAGGTGGCCAGGGCTATTGGATTTTTTTACAAGGAGATCAAAGAAATGAACCCCCACCTCTCTGAGGAAACCATTCCCCCTGGAACTCATTTTCTTAATCTTCCTCCGGGGACTTCTGAGAAGTTCTGGGTCTTCTTCTCTGCCTGGAAAAAGGAGACAGAAGGCAAATGAAACCCCCTGTTGAAGGTGAGCTGTTGCGGAGGATGGACCGATAGGAAGAGGGGGAGACAATTTTGTTGAAATTGTTACGGAAAAGGAATATCCTTTTTGTTGATGATCCGGTGGCAGATTTTATAGGGGTGGTTCCGCACGGCTTCCCAAAGTGGGAGACCCCGCCTGCTGCAGGCAGGCGCAGAGGGACTCTCCACCATTTTTTCAATCAAAAGTGAAAAGGATTTCAAGGTGGGAAAGGAAAGAATTTTAGTGGTGGATGATGAAGAGACCGTTCGGGAGATGGTCTCAAAAATAGTCAACCTTATCGGCCATGAGGTGGTCACGACCGGAAACGGGAGAGAGGCTTTAGAGATTTTAAGAAGTCAGCCTTTCAGCATCATGATCACGGATGTTAAGATGCCGGAGATGGATGGATTTGAATTGACGAAGGTGGTGCGGGATCAGTTTCCGGGTACTCCTATCATCTGCATGACCGCCCATGGAACTTCCTATAATTATACGGATGTGGTTGGTGTGGGAGCCACAGACTACATCAGCAAACCATTCACCATCGACGAGATGAAGGCGAAATTGAATCGGGTGATCCGTGAGAAGGATCTCATTGCGGATCTGACTCAGAAATCAAGGGAATTGGAGAAGGTCAATGAGGAACTGAAACGGCTCGACCAATTGAAATCCACCTTCATTTCCAGTGTTTCCCATGAACTTCGAACCCCTCTGACCGTCATCAAGGAATTTATCTCCCTCATGCTGGAAGGGCATGTGGGAGCTCTCACCGAGGATCAGAGAGAATATTTAGGTATCGCGAATAGAAATATTATACGCCTGACGAACCTGATCGAAACCCTGCTTGATTTCTCCAGAATCGAATCCGGAAAGGGTTTGAAACTGAGGTTTGAGCCGACTCGTCTGATGGAGGTAGTCGAGGATGCCGTCATGACTTTTTCTCAACAGTTGGAGGAAAGAAGGGTCGCCCTGGAAAATCGGCTCGACCCGGATATCCCGCTCGTTTTGATCGACCGTAACCGATTGGTAGAAGTCTTCATCAACCTCATCGGCAATGGGATTAAGTTCACCCCTCCAGGAGGGAAGATTACTATTGATTCGAGGGGACTCACAGAAAAGCGGGATTATTTGAAGATCGTGGTGACGGATACGGGAGTGGGTATTTCCCCGGAAGACCTGCCCAAAGTATTCGACCGTTTCTATCAAGGAGGGAGAACCCAAACAGGGCTCATCACCGGGACCGGGTTGGGACTTGCCATTACCAAAGAAATTATTGAAACTCATCAGGGTTATATCCAGGCGGAGAGCAAGTCTGAGAGCGGCGCCTCCTTTGTCTTCACGCTCCCCGTATTTGGAATAGAGAACATCTACAACCTCATTCTCAATCCAATGCTCGAAGAAGCGGAAAGGGATAGAGCCCCATTTTCCATGATTCAAGTGGATTTTTGGGACCAAAGGACCAAACGGGAGTCTGTGCTAAGTCACGAGTCTTGGGAAGGGGTGATGTACGCTCTTCAAAAGATGGTTCGTTCCGTCGATACGGTCATTCCTTTCCAAAGCAGCGCGGTTTATATCTTTTCTTTCAACGATAAGAAGTTGGCCAAAGAGATCGGTGAAAGGGTTCAAGTGAAATTGACCCAGGGGAACTACATCCCAAAAGGGATAGATGTTCATTTCAGATCTTATTCTTACCCCAAAGATGCCCGTACCAAAGAAGAATTTCTAAAAGGATGCCGGCGGTTCCTAAAGGAGGATTGATCCCTTCATGGAAGGGACACAAAGAGGATGAAGAAAGTATTGGTCGTACTCATGGTATTGATTTTTTCCCTCATCGCCTGCGAGAAGAAATCGCCTTCTCCAGAAAGCAAATCAGAGAGTCCATCCGTTCCGAAGGTCATTGTGGAAAAAGAAAAGGTTGAAAAGGAACGACCTCTTCCTCCGGAGGTAAAGATCAAACTAAAGAAAGATGGCAAAGATAGTTATTCTTGGGAACTGGCTGGTTCAGATGTGGATCAAATTTTAAGGGTCAATGAAAAACTGAGAAAGCAATTAGGAGCAGAGAGACCCCGGTAGGAACAGCATAGCGCATAGAGCATGGCGTTAAAATCCTTTGCGCTCTGCGCTATGCGATTCATTATTGTGAGGAATGGCTAAAGGAGGTATGGATGGGAATGGAATCGTATATGGAACAGATCTTTAAGGAGCTTCCTTTTGGGATCGCCATCGCCATGGTTGTCTTCTTGAGCATTCTCTTGATTATTTGGCTTCTTCTTCCACTCTGGGTATTATTCATTCAGTGGAATACAAGCAAGATCAAGGATGAAATTCGAAACCTCGTCGATCAGCTTGAGAGAAGGGATTGGGATGAAAAAGGAGAGGATATGGCCGAGCCGGAGGACTGAAAGAACCCTTTTCATCCTGGTTTTACTCTGGGTTTCCGTTGCCCATTCTCAGGGTATCCTGAAAATTCCCCTTTATATTCATCAGAAAGAAATCTGGGTGGAAGTCGCTAAGACCCCGTAAGAGAGGAACCATGGATTGATGGGGCGAAAACATTTGGGCAAAGACGAGGGGATGCTCTTCATCTTTGAGACAGAAGACTATCACGGGTTCTGGATGAAAGATACCCTCATTCCTCTG
>Ga0315282_10004648_pt1 | contig 23817 bp, 22 predicted proteins | sample YL17G07_20_MG_FD_203693 | JGI IMG/M metagenome (GOLD analysis project Ga0315282, IMG submission 203693) | Sediment microbial communities from Yellowstone Lake, YNP, Wyoming, USA - YL17G07_20 | ecosystem: Environmental > Aquatic > Freshwater > Lake > Sediment | place: USA: Wyoming | collected... | reverse complement strand
AGGATGAGATGCCCCAGCTTGTCACGTTTTGTGGCAAGATACCGTATGTTATTCTCATTGGGATCCACTTCCAGCGCCACGCGCTCTACGATTTCTAGCCCATAGCCGTGCAGGCCAACCACCTTCTTCGGATTGTTCGTCATGAGACGCATCTTCCCAACACCGAGGTCGCGGAGAATCTGAGCTCCAATCCCATAGTCTCGAAGATCTGGCCGGAACCCCAGCTTCTCATTTGCTTCGACGGTGTCCATCCCTTCATCCTGGAGCTTATACGCTTTTAGCTTGTTCACCAACCCGATTCCTCTTCCTTCTTGCCGCATGTAGAGAACGACACCGAAACCCTCTTTCTCCACCTTTTGCATCGCTGCTACCAGTTGATCATGACAATCACACCTCAGCGAGCCAAACACGTCGCCAGTAAGACACTCGGAGTGAACACGGACCAGTGTTGGCGTCTCGGCAGAGATCTCGCCTTTCACGAGAGCGACGTGTTCTTTGTTGTCGGTCACACTTCGATAGAGATGCGCAACAAAGTTGCCGTAGCGACTCGGCAGCTTCGTTGAAACGATTCGCTCAACCAGCTTCTCCCTCTGCATCCTGTGCTGAATGAGATCGCGGACAGTAATCATTGGGAGATTGTACTGCTTCGCGACTTTCATCAGTTCAGGGACGCGCGCCATCGTTCCGTCGTCATTGAGAATCTCGCAGAGCACTCCAGCTGGATAGAGTCCGGCTAATCGGCAGAGGTCAACAACGGCCTCGGTATGTCCTGCTCTTCGGAGAACTCCTCCATCCATCGCACGGAGCGGAAAGATATGACCCGGACGGGCAAGATCACTCGGTTTGGTCTTCGAGTTGATGAGTGCCAGTACCGTTGCAGCACGATCGGCAGCAGAAACACCCGTGGCCGTTCCATGAATGTAATCAACTGAAACGGTGAACGGCGTCTCGTGGAGAGAGGTGTTGCTATCGACCATCGACTCTAGGCCGAGCTCGTCGGCTCTCTGCCCAGTGATCGGTGCACAGAGAACCCCTCTTCCATTCTTGATCATGAAGTTAATGATTTCCGGGGTCACCTTCTCTGCCGCGACGATGAAATCGCCTTCGTTCTCGCGGCTCTCATCGTCGACCACGATTACGACGGTTCCATTCCGTATGTCCTCAATCGCCCTTGGGATTCTCGAGAATCCCCCTCTCTCTTCCTCTTTCATTGAATCATCTCCAAGAAGAAAACTGCTCTGGCTCGCAATCCCGAATGGGATCAGCCGATATTCCCCCCAGCTTCTCTCAGAATGGTAATCACAGAACTCCGTTCGCACTTTATCTTGATATTGTCAGCGACTTGGAGAAGGACAGTCTTGTCGTCGATCCCGACAACCGTCCCGTGCAATCCACCGGCGGCGATCACCTTATCCCCTTTCTTTAATGCATTCAGCAGGTTCTGCCGTTCCTTCTGTCTCTTCTGCTGGGGCCGTATGATAAAGAAGTAGAACACCACAAAAATAAGGACGAGCGGAAGGAAGAGGCTCAACATACCGCCGCCTCCTTGTCCATTGCCTTGAGGGGGTTGCATGGCAAGAATCCGATAAAGAGTAATCATTGAGTTGGCTCCTTTGGACGCTCCGTTAATTGTGCAGGCCTACTGGGTCGGTTTGGTACCGTCCCAGCGTATTTGCTTTCCAAGAGGCGAATTGCCCCCTCCGGATCGCGTTTCTTGCATCACGCATGAACGAAAAATAGAATGACAAGTTATGAAGAGTAAGCAACTGCATCCCAAGAATTTCTTTTGATTGAAAGAGATACCGCAAGTACGCTCGACCGAAATTCTGACATGTGTAACAGCTACAATCAGGATCAAGGGATCGGAAGTCCTCTTTGTAGATCGAATTCTTTAACGTCAGCTTTCCCCGGCTCGTGAATGCCATCCCATTCCGTCCATTCCGCGTAGGCAAGACACAGTCGAACATGTCACACCCGCGCTCGATAGACTCCAAGAGATTCTCTGGCGTTCCAACTCCCATCAGGTATCTAGGCTTCCCTGGGGGCAATTGTTCAGCACAAAACTGAGTAATATCGTACATCTCACTTGCAGATTCTCCAACGGCAAGTCCACCGATCGCATATCCTGCAAAATCCATATCAACCAATTTCCTTAGACATTGTTCTCTGAGATTTTCGTAAGTACTCCCCTGGACGATTCCGAATAGCGCCTGGGTGTGTTCGTACTCCGCGGGTCTATCGGAGAAAGAAGCCTTGCATCGCTCCGCCCAACGAAGAGTCCGCTCCACAGATTCTCTTGCATACTCGTACTCGCATGGATTGGGGGCGCATTCATCAAGAACCATAATGATGTCCGCGCCAATCGCTCGCTCTAGCTCAATCACTCGCTCAGGAGAGAAGAAGTGAAGCGATCCATCAATGTGCGACTGGAATCGAACCCCCTCTTCGGATATCTCTCTTAGCCCTTTGAGGCTGAAAATCTGAAAGCCGCCGCTATCGGTAAGGATGGGTTTCTTCCACCCTACAAATCGGTGAAGGCCTCCAACTCTTCTCAGGATCTCTTCTCCGGGCTTGAGGGAGAGGTGATAGGCGTTCCCCAGGATAATCTGCGCACCGATCTCCTCAAGCTCCCGCGGTTCGATGCTCTTGACGGTCCCCTGTGTGCCGATTGGAAGAAAAACAGGGGTCTCGATGACCCCGTGATCGGTATGAATTAGTCCAGCTCGAGCCGAACCGTCCGTCGTATGCAATTCAAATCTGAAACTCAATGCAAAATATCCAATTCAGTGCTGAAAGTCAAGGTGACTGAGAACCCGCGTCTCGCCCTGAATCCGGCATGTGGTCGGCTCGATTTGTCCTCACGAGCAGGTATAACGTGCAAGCAAGGCCGCCCAAGGAGTCTGCAAGGGCATCGTAGAAGTCAGGCGTGCGACCGGGGACAACGGTTTGGTGGAGCTCATCCGAGATCCCATATGCTATGACGATGACAAGCGAGATTACAAGATGATAGGTTGAGACTATTGGAAAATGACTCTGATTGCGGAGGGCATAATTCAAAAGTAAACAAAAGATGAAAAATATCCCTGCGTGAAAGACCTTATCAAGCTGGGGAAGAGGAGATTCAGGAAGAACAGACCCCGGCAAAGAGGAAATTCCGAAGATAACAGTTGCCCAAGCGATAGCTGGAAATTGATATCGCCAGAATCCATGTTGAGTCATCATGCGGTCCTAGGATTGTTCTCCGAAAGTGTCTTCATGATCGCACGAGGCAGTGCCTCGATGATATCAGTCGCGGTAAGTCCCATCTCTCCATATTTCTCTTTTGCAAGATCGCCAGCAAGTCCATGGAGGTACACTCCACACACGGAGGCTTCGGCAGCCGAGATATGCTGACCCCAGAGGGCAGCGATTGTCCCCGTCAATACGTCACCAGCCCCCGCAGTTGCCATACCTGGATTCCCTGTACTGTTGATGAAAACATCACCGCTGGGTGTGCCGACAACAGTGGGAGCGCCCTTCAGGACAAGGTAAGAGTTGAGAGCTTTTGATTCACTGCGAGCTACTGCCACTCGATTCTCTTCGATCTCATCCGACGGTAGCTTTGTGATACGCGACAACTCGCCCGTATGCGGCGTGAGAATTGTCTCTGCTTTCCGTTTCTTCACGATCTTTGGATCGATTGCCAATGCATTCAGACCGTCCGCGTCAATGAGAAGTGGATTCTTGATTGTCTCGATCAACTCCAGGATGACTTCCTCCGTCTCTTTGTTCCGCCCTAAACCAGGACCGAGGACGACGAGATCTGACCAGCTAACGAAGCGATTGATTTCCGGAATCGCCCTTCGGCTTACACTTTGATCCTCCGTCTCTTCCAAGGGATTCGGCATCACTTCCGTAAGCTTCTTAGAAACAATAGGAAGAAGGCTCTTCGGAATTCCCAGCACTACTGCTCCAGCACCGGCTCTCATTGCCGAGTTGCAGGACATCACTGCTGCGCCCGTAAGGCCTCGAGAACCTGCCAGGACAAAAATCTTCCCCACGCTGTGTTTATGCGCATCGAGCGGTCTTCGCGGAAGCATTCTCCGAACGTCAGTTCGCTGGACGTACCATGTCCGAATGCCCGAGCGCTGATAAACAATCTTTGGGATTTCAATGTCTACAACATGAACACTTCCAGAGCACTCTCGTCCAGGATGAACCAGGAGCCCAATCTTTCGCAGACCCATTGTCACAGTAGCATCTGCCGCCACAGCAATATTCTCGACTCTTCCATTGTCGGCATTGACACCCGATGGAATGTCCACTGCTATCACCTTGGCGTCCGATTCATTCATCCATCTGATAGCCTTTTCGTACTCGCCTCTAACAGCACCCGAGAATCCTGTCCCAAACAGCGCATCGACGATTATATCAGGCGCCGGGTGCCTTCTTAATCTTGGTGCGTCAGCGCTCTCGACTACTTGCAGCGCTGAAGAGCTATCCTCCCTAATGATCCCCAGCAGAATCCTGAAGTTCGTCTTCGGATCACCGCTCAGCTGAGCCCCTCTGGCCATGAGAAAGAGCTTCACCTTCGCGCCGCGGTTATACAAGTGCCGCGCGACGACAAAGCCGTCGCCACCATTGTTTCCTTTTCCACAGAGGACATAGACCTGCTTACCTGATATTGAACCGAACTCTCTTTCAACGACATCCGCCACACTCCGGCCAGCATTCTCCATCAACACAATGCTCGGAATGCCGAACTTGGTGATCGAAGTTCGATCGCAGAGCTGCATCTCTCCTGCTGTTGCGACTAATTCCATAGGGAGCTCCTAAAACAGCCCTTGAGTCAGATCAAGAACGAGCGAAGGGAGAATACCGAGCCCAATGACACCGATTGCAGAAATGACAAGAGCAGCCAGGCTCGGCCTGGAGATTTCTGTCGTGACTGCTGACTCGCTCTCTCTGAAATACATGTAGACCACAAGTCGAAGATAGTAATAAGCGGAGATGGCACTCGTCAGGACTCCAACGACTGCAAGCCATGTCAGATTGGCTTTCACCGCTGCAGCAAAAACATAGTACTTTCCAAAGAATCCCGCAAACGGAGGAATGCCGGAAAGAGAGAACATGAAGATGGACATGATGGCAGCGATGAGCGGCCGTTTGTAACCAAGACCGGCATAGTCATCAAAGGTGAGGTTTTTCTCCTCTTGCTCCTCGAGCACAGAAAGAACCCCGAACGAACCAACGTTCATGAAGGTATAAGCAGCCAGGTAATACATGATTCCGGTCTGGCCAAGACCATTCCCAGCCGCAAGTCCGGCGAGCATATAGCCTGCATGGGCAATGCTTGAGTACGCAAGCATGCGCTTGAGGTTCTGTTGAGAGATTGCTATCACGTTTCCAATGATCATCGTCGCCGCAGAGAGCACGGCCAGCACGTCTGTGATCTTGGAATTCCCGACCTGAAAAGCATGAAAGAAAACGAGGACAAATCCCGAAAAGGCGGCAGCTTTCCCTCCTGTAGACATAAATGCTGAGACCGTGGTGGGAGCGCCTTCATACACGTCTGGAACCCACATGTGAAAAGGCACCGCGGCAACTTTGAATGAGAACCCCACCATCACCAAACCCACTCCAATCCAGAAAACTGGGTCTGCGGTCAGAGCGGGAAAATTCTCTGCAATCACGACAAAGCGAGTCGAGCCAGAGACACCATAGAGAAGCGCAATGCCGTAAAGAAGAAACCCGGTCGCGAAAGCGCCGAGGAGGAAGTACTTCAAGGCGGACTCGTTTGACTTCTGCCGCTTCCGCATGAAACCAGCAAGCACGTACAACGAGATCGACATTAACTCGATACCAAGGAAAATGATGATCAGATCTTGCGCAGCTGCAATGAGCATCATCCCTGAAGCAGCAAACAGCAGCATGCAATAGTACTCGCCAAAGTTGATTTCCTCCCGCTGCAGATAGCTTCGAGAAATCAGCACAGTGAGTCCGGTTGCAACCATGAAGACGAGATAGAAAAAGTTTGTGAATCCCCCTACCTGGATCATTCCCTGGAATGCAGTTCCAGCGCGACCGTACGTCGCGACAGCCAAGCTGATGCAGATGACAATCCCGATAAGCGTCACGCCGAAGATAACGTCCTCTCCCCTTTTCAGGAGTGCTTTCAGGAAAAGCACGACGAGGGCCAGTGCAGTCAGCGCGAGGATTGGTGATGTGGAAAATAGGTCTGGAGAACTGAAATCCATGTTCAACTCTATTTTCGATTTTCAGTTGGGGAATCGCCGTTCGGTGGAGTCGGTTTTTGAGCCACTTGAGACCTCATGCCAAGTTCTCGCTCCACTTGCTGAACCAAGACTCTCGTCGAAGCTGCAGATTTCCCAAGGAATGAAGACGGGTAAATCCCAATCCAGAAAACGAATGCAGCGATTGGGACAAGGACAGCGATTTCACGCACCGAGAGATCCTTCAGCATCTGATTCTCTGCTTTCGTGATAGATCCAAACATGACCCGTTGATACATCCATAATAGGTAGACAGCCGACAAGACAACGCCGAATGCGGCAAGGATGGCGTAGGTTGGCGTATTCAAGAATCTTGACTGAAATGAGCCGAGGAGAATCAGAAACTCACCGACAAAGCCGTTCAATCCCGGCAGTCCAATCGATGAAAGGGAAATGATCATGAAAAATGTCGCGAGGATCGGCATTACCTTGCACAGGCCACCAAACTCTGTAATCTCCCGAGTATGACGTCTCTCGTAGATCATCCCGACGATAAGAAAGAGTGCGCCAGTCGAGAGACCGTGATTGACCATCTGAATGAGACTGCCTTGGATTGCTTCCTCGTTCATCGCAAAAATCCCCAGCACGACAAAACCAAGATGGCTGACTGAGGAGTATGCAACCAGCTTCTTGATGTCTTTTTGAACCATCGACACGAGTGCGCCGTACACGATGCCAATCACTGCAAGGATCGCAATCAACGGCATGAATTTCACCGCTGCCTGCGGAAACAGCGGCAGACAGAACCGCAGAAGCCCGTACGTGCCCATTTTCAAGAGTACACCCGCAAGGATGACGCTGCCCGCCGTTGGGGCTTCCACGTGGGCGTCAGGGAGCCACGTGTGGAATGGGAAGATTGGGACCTTGATAGCAAAGCTGAGCGCAAACCCGAGAAACAGCCAGGTCTGGATGCCAAGCGGCAATACCGGAGCGATCCGATAGAGCTCGAGTAGATCCGTCGTGAATCTTCCAAGTCCGCCTGCAGCGGACGGACCAGAAGCATACATAGCGAGCCAGATGATCGCAACGAGCATCAGGAGACTGCCGACCAGCGTGAAGAGAAAGAATTTTATCGCCGCGTAGATACGGTTCTCTCCACCCCAAATTCCGATAATGAAATACATCGGAATGAGCATCCCTTCCCAGAAAATGTAGAAGAGGAAAAGGTCAAGCGAGGAGAACACGCCAACCATTCCAACTTCAAGCAAAAGCATGAAGAGAACGTATTCTTTGAGACGCCGGGTGATTGCATTCCACGAGGAGAGAAGAGCAATCGGAGTCAAGAGCGTCGTCAGGACGATGAGAAGGAGAGAAATCCCATCGACGCCGACGAAGTAACTGACATTCAAACCCTCAATCCACCTCATCCGCTCAACGAATTGCATGTTTGGCTTCTGAGGGTCGAACATCCAAAACAGATAAGCGGAGAGGAAAAAGTCAATTACAGAGGCTGCGATCCCTGCGATCTTGATTGTACGCGCTTGTTCCTGCCGGAGGAAGAGGATGAACAGCACTCCAACAAGTGGAAAGAAGATAACAAGCGACAGAACCCAAGAGTTAAGCATCAATGATGTCCCGTTTTTAGCCGAAAATCAACCAACCCAGAATGAAAATGATGCCGACGACGAACGCGAGCGCGTATCCCTGCGCAACCCCAGTCTGGATGCGGCGGACGAACTGACTTATAACTCCTATCAGCTTCGCCGTGCCGTTCACTGCACCATCGATAATCCCAATATCAAAGTTGAGCCAGAGAACTCTCTCTGAGCCCTTCACAACCGGATTTACAATCGCCGCATCGTAGATTTCATCGATGTAATATTTGTTGGACAAGAGTTGATAGAATCGATTCCATCGCTTCGCGAGGTCCATGGCCACTTCTCGCCGTTTAAGAAATATATTCCTCGCAACGAGAACACCCCCGATCGCAACTCCAAGAGATATTATCATGAGAAGATATTCCAAAGTCTCACCCTCTACTGTCGGGAAGAACAGGAGCTTGTTGCTGGCGACAGAGAAAACAGGCTCAAGCCAATGGCCGAGGGCGTTGTGCCCACCGAGACTCTCAGGGATTCCAGCAACTCCCCCAATGAAAGAGAGAACGGCAAGGATAATCAATGGGATCGTCATGACCTTTGGCGCTTCGTGCGGGTGGATATCGCCTTCCCATCGTTTCTCACCTTGAAAAGTAAGTGAGACGAGACGGAACACATAAAAAGCCGTCATTGCAGTTCCACCCAAGCCAACGAGATAGTAAAGCAACGAACCTTGATCAAAAGCCTTACAGAGGATCTCATCCTTACTGAAGAAGCCGGAGAAGGGGAAGATCCCAGATATCGCAAGGGCCGCAACAAGGAATGTCTTGTGGGTGATCGGAAGCGCCGAGCGCAGTCCGCCAAACTTCTGAATGTTCTGCTCGCCAGCCATTGCATGAATCACAGCTCCTGCGCCAAGGAAGAGGAGCGCTTTGAAGAAAGCGTGGGTCATGAGATGGAAGATGCCAGCCGAGAAAGCTCCCACCCCGAGAGCGAGGAACATATACCCAAGTTGACTGATGGTCGAATATGCCAAGATCTTCTTGATGTCGTTTTGGACGAGACCGATGCTCGCAGCGAATATTGCAGTCGCTGCGCCGACGACCGCAACGACCGTCATCGTCGCCGGAGCTAACGCATATAGCACAGAGCACCTCGCCACCATGTAGACCCCGGCCGTCACCATGGTAGCCGCATGGATGAGTGCGCTGACTGGAGTTGGACCCGCCATGGCGTCGGGAAGCCAAACATAGAGAGGAATCTGAGCTGACTTTCCGACTGCCCCAAGGAAGAGAAGTAATGTGATCCAGAAAATAGTGCTGTCGCCTTGATTGAAGACCGAGGCCGCAGGAAACACTGTATCGAAGTTCAGACTTCCGAAAGTCTTGTAGATAAGAAACATCCCTAGAAGGAACCCGAAGTCTCCAATTCTATTCACAATAAACGCTTTCTTCGCCGCATCACTCGTCGTTCCTTTATCAAACTTCCGATCATGCCAGAAACCGATGAGGAGATAAGAGCACAGGCCCACGCCTTCCCAACCCACGAAGAGAAGAACGAAATTGTTCGCCAGCACAAGCGTTAGCATTGCAAATATGAAGAGGTTGAGATAGGCGAAGAACCGCCAGAACCCCGGATCTCGATGCATGTAGCCGATAGAATACACGTGGATTAGGAACCCCACCCCCGTCACGATCAGCGCCATTACGATGGAAAGCTGATCGAATTGATATGCGAAGCAGATATCCAGAGAACCAGCTGCGAGCCAGGTGAAGTATTGAACAGTATGGAGACGATCCTCTGCACCACTCTGCAACATCTGAAGAAAGATGAGGCATGAGAGCACGAAGGAAATCCCCACCACGCCGCTGCCGATGATGCCACTGACCTTCTCCGAATTCAGCTTCTTACCAAAAAGCCCATTAATCAGGAAGCCGATGAAGGGAAGAAGAGTGATATAGATCGTGTATCGGTCCATTCTCAGTTTTCAATTTACCCGTTTGCAAATCGAAAATCGGCGATCTCCGCCAAAGGCGGATGCGCCTCTGGCGCAGAAAATGCCTCTCACCATTTCAGAATATTGATCTCATCGATATTCACGGTCTGCTTGTTCCTATACAGCGCGATGATGATTGCAAGGCCTACGGCTGCTTCCGCGGCAGCCACGGTCATCACAAAGAACACGAGCATCTGGCCGACTGGATTTCCAAGGTATGCAGAAAAGGCAATCAGAGTGAGATTGACTGAATTCAGCATTAGCTCAATACTCATGAAGACGATGATGGCGTTGCGCCGAGTCAAAACCCCGACGACACCAATCGCGAAGAGCGCTGCACTCAATGCAAGATAGTAATGAAGCGGAATCATTGTGTCTGTTACTCGAGATCCCTTTTGGCTAGCACAACAGCACCCACAATTGCGGCCAACAAAATGATCGAAGTCACCTCGAACGGAAAGAGGAAACGAGTGAACATCTCCGTCCCAATCGATTCGACTGTGCCTATTGCTACAGCGTTCTCAGCCTGTGCGAGATGCTTGTCCCCGCCGCGGAAACCGATAATGTAGACGATCTCAACGAAGAGGGCGATCGACAATCCTATGCCAACGAGCTTTCGAGAGCCTATTGTCTCTGTCAACTGCGTTTCGTCACCGAGCCTGAGAAGCATGACGACGAAGAGGAAAAGCACCATGATCGCCCCTGCATACACGATGATCTGTATCACTGCTATAAACTGTGCATTCAAAGTCAGGTAAAGACCGGCAAGGGAGAAGAAGTTCAAAATGAGATAAAGCACGCTGACGACTGGACTTCTCCTCGTGATCATTAGAACAGCCGAAACAAGGGCGAGAATCGAGAGGAGGTAGAAGAAGAGCGATTCTGGACTCATACTGAGCAACAGGTCGTTGACCGATTAGGTATCATGCGGTTCGAACCCAGCGCACAAGCTCTCTCAGAGAAGGCCGCTTTCCGTACGTCAACATCCCGATACGAAATATCTTTCCTGCTGCCCACATCGCACCTGCCGCAGATGCAGCGAGCAGCACGAGGGATAGAAGAATCTCAAGCACGGATGGTGTCTGTATCGGTATCCGCAGCGCCATCATCGTCGGCGTAATAATCGGGATAAAAGTCAACACTTTCGCGAGCGTCGAGTCGGGGTTCTGGATGACCGGGAAAGCAAGGACAATCGGCATGATGAGAATCAGCACAAGATAACTGGTGATCTGCTGAGCTTCTTGCTCTGTCGTCAGAGGAGCACCGGCTCCGACGAAGATAGCTGCATACAGGAGATACCCGAAGACGAAATACACGAGGAGAAGAAGAGCATTCGACAGCGAAATAAGCGTGATGGCGAATTGCAGACTGATAGCAAGGCCGATGACTCCCCAAAGTGCGATTTGCGTCAACCCGAGACCGCTTAGGCCGAGAATTTTTCCTACCATCAATTCGTTCGCGGAGCAAGAGGACATCAGCACTTCCGCCACTCGGTTTGATTTCTCCTCCAAAAGGCTGCGGACGAGTAGTTGCCCTGATGTAACAACCAGGAAGAACATCATCATCATGAAGATGTAAGCCCCAAAAAAGACTTTCCCAAAGTCCGCCTCTTCAGTCTCTCCCCCCTCCTTCAGCCTTGTTGTCTTGAGTTCGATAGGAACAGTGAGCCGTCTAACGAGCTGAGGGTCAAAGCCTTGTTCACGCAGTTTCTTCTCCGTGATCACTTCAGTGATGACCCTTGTGAATCGTTCCATGAGGCTGAAATTAGCGACGTTCCGGGATCTATATTCCACAGTTGAGTCATGGAAAGCAGTCCCGCGTAGAATAGCGTAGCCTTCTATTTCCTTTGCAGTTACCATCTGATCAGCAGCCTTTGTCTGCTGTGCGACATCGACATTTCTTCCCGACGCGAGAACCCTCACAACATAATTCGGTTTGCCGTTGGTAAGTCTGTACCTCTCTGAGAGTCGTTCGGAAACCGGTTGGGCAAGCTCACCAGTTTGGTCGACAATTCCGACGATCCGGCTCTCGGTGTCGGGCCTTGTGGCGAGTAACGATGGGATCACACCCATACCAATCATGATGATTGGCATGAGGAAGAGAGAAATGAGAAACGCCTTCGACTTAATCTTTTCCAAGTACTCCCAACGAGCGACTGTCAGTGCCTTATTCATCGTTCACCTTCCTTCTTTTCCTCCATCTGAAGTTTCTCGCCACCTACAAGGCTCAAGAAGATGGACTGAAGAGATGGCTCGACCAACTCAAACTTGCGAATGTTGAGCTCACCGACGATTCTCCGGAGGAGATCACTTGGGCTCCCATTTCCCTCAAGTTCTAGCTCGGCATAATTCTCATAGATCAGGGATCGCTTTATCCCTGGCACTGCACTGAGGCTCGCTCCATTTCCCTCAAACTCGACGTGTACAGAGTTCTTCCCATACCCTCGCTTCACCTCATGAAGCTCACCCTGCAACACAACTTTGCCTTTGTTGATCAGACAGATCTTATCAGAGAGCTTTTCAGTTTGCTCCATCTGGTGCGTCGAGAAGATGATTGCCTTGCCCCTTTCCTTCATTTCCATCAGAACATCCTTCAGTACAATCTGATTCACGGGGTCGAGACCTGCAAATGGCTCATCAAGGACGAGGAGTTGAGGGTCGTGGAGAATCGTTGCGATGAACTGCAGCTTCTGCTGATTACCCTTGGAGAGTTCGTCAACTTTTCGGTTTGCGTATGGAAGGAGGTCGAATTTTCCAAGCCACTTGCCCGCTTCTTCCTTCGCTGCATGCACACTCATGCCGTGGAGTCCACCGAAGTAGACCAGGACATTGATCACCAGGTTCTTGCGGTAGAGCCCTCGCTCTTCCGGGAGATACCCGATGGAGTTCCGAACTGCATCACTGAATGGCTGACCGTCGAACGTGATCTGCCCCTCATCCGGCTCGATGACATTCAATATCATCCTGATCGTCGTCGTCTTGCCAGCTCCATTCGGACCGAGGAGCCCGAGTATTTCGCCTCGATTTACTTCGAGCGAGACACCATCGACCGCAACGACTGTCTTGAAGGTCTTTTTTAGCGCAGAGGCTTTGAGCATTATATAAGAAATGATTGTACGAGGAAATTAAGGGGTTAGCCTGTAGATCATCCTCGCGAATGGGATCGTTTCACGCAGGTGATCGAGTCCACAAATCCACGAAACTGTGCGTTCAAGACCGAGTCCAAATCCGGAATGAGGCACACTTCCATAGCGACGTAGGTCGAGATACCATTCGAAGGCTTCTCGAGGAAGGCCATTCTCTTCGATGCGCTTGACCAGGGTATCATAATCGTCCTCACGCTGGCTTCCGCCGATGATCTCGCCATATCCTTCAGGTGCAAGAACATCAAGCGCAAGTGCGAGATCTGGATTGCTGGGGTCTCGCTTCATGTAAAATGCTTTGATCTTCGCGGGATAGCGGTGAACCATCACCGGTCGATCGAACTGCTCTGAGATCAGGGTCTCATCCGCCCCACCGAAATCATTGCCCCACTCGAAGGTGGTTCCGTGCTTCTTCAAAATCTCCACAGCCTCATCGTACGTGATTCTGGGCAGAGGCTTCTTTACGTTTTGAAGATATTTTGTGTTCCGCTCTAAGGTTTTCAGCTCAGCTTCTCGGTTCTTCAGGACGGATGAGACAACGTATTCGAGCATCTCCTCTGCGAGTTCCATGTTGTCGTCGAGGTCATTGAATGCGACCTCTGGCTCAATCATCCAGAATTCGGTCAGATGCCTACGTGTTTTGGATTTCTCCGCCCGAAAGGTGGGGCCAAAGCAGTATACCTTCCCAAACGCGATCGCCGCCGCCTCAGCATAGAGTTGACCTGATTGAGTAAGGTAGGCTTTCCCGAGATCGAAGTATTCAGTCTCGAAAAGGGTCGTCGTCCCCTCGCATGCCGCAGGCGTAAGAATCGGTGAGTCAATCACGAGAAAACCGTTTGACGAGAAGAACTCTCGGATACTCCTGATGATGTGATCTCGAACACGCATGATTGCATGCTGGCGACTGGAGCGAAGCCAGAGATGCCTTCGATCCATGAGGAATTCCATCCCATGTTCTTTAGGCGTGATGGGATATTCACGCGCGATCTGGATGATCCGAACGTCTCGAAGCTGAAGCTCATAGCCCCCGGGCGCTCTGTCGTCTTTCCGCACCTTCCCGGTAACGACTAGTGATGACTCTTGCGTGAGGACATCGAACGTCTTGAAGGCCTCTTCCGAGACATCTCCGCTTGCCAGGACACATTGGACAATGCCAATGCCGTCGCGGACAAGAAGAAACCGAATTCTCCCGCTCGACCGCTTATTGTAGAGCCAGCCGTGGATCGTTACTTCTTCGCCGACATGGTTTGAGAGATTTTCAATATACAGGCGCTTCATGCCCAGTTAGGGGTTCATTCGGTTAGATTCGAAACAAAGCCAATATACAAAACAGAATCGTTTTCTTCAATAAGATTCCCGCGATGGTAGTGCAAGGCAAAAACCCTTTCAGCTCTCACGAAGCATCTCAACTGCAGCGCTATGAACCTCCTCTTCTGTTATTGAATTGATGTCGCGATTCCGAGCAGCGAGATATCTGTGGCGTTGAGATCTGGGGGCCCACTGATGTGGATTCGATGGACCAAACAATGATAACACGTGAGTTGAAGTTGCACCAGCGACGTGCATCACGCCTGTGTCGTTCGTCACAAACAATGCAAGTCGATCGATAATCGCCGCGACCTCGCGGATACTCTTCCCTTTCACCAACAGATACGGAGACCTCAAACTCTTCACCATCTTCTGAACTGCCTCATCATCCATCGGGCCCGCAGTAATGACGAGGAGCGCATCCATTTCTGAGGCAAGTCTGTCGGCAATGTGGGCAAAGCGCTCGGCAGGCCAACGATTCTGCGGCTTTCCCGCTCCCGGATGAATCCCGATGGTACAAGGTCTCTTCCCAAGATGTGGCTGGAGAAAATCAACAGCATTTCTTTTCTCCTCGTCCGTTAACCGAATAACAACGCTGAGATCGTCGATGTTTATTCCGATGCGGCGAACGAACTCGAGGTTGCGTTCCGTTTGATGGACTCGGGCTTGGGCTTTCCATTCTGCAGCAACAGGAAGATTGAAAAAGTGAGAAGCAATGTTCTCAACCCCATTGAGGCTGCTCGCCCCAATTCGATACCTTGCGCCACAGAGGTACGCCATTGCATCACTGGTAAAGGATACTGACACTGTCGAGGGGACGACAGCAAGATCGTACTGCCTTTCTCTCACTTTCCGATAGAACTTGACCAGGTGAATCGGCGAGCGAAAGAACTGAAATTTGTTATAAAGGATGACTTCGTTGACGAAGGGGTTGTGGAGCATCACCTCGTAGTTCACTGGACTAGCGACAAGGGCAATGCGGGCCTCTGGGAGCCGCTCCCGCAATGCTCGGAGAAGCGGCACAGCGCAGAGCATATCGCCGAGCTGGTTGTGTTGTCGAATGACGAGGATATTCCGAATGCTGTCGAGCGGGATTTCCGTAATGCGCTCGTGAGGGAGGAAGAGACCGAGCAGAGTGCTTAACGCATGCTTAAGAAACTTCTCTAATCGTCGCGCATGAAGTTTGTTAAGGATTTCCTGAACGGCACTCAAGACTGCTTCTCGTTGTTCTTCTTGCCTGCGTCGTTCGGTAACTCCTCAAACTCTGCATCCTTCACGTTTGAAAAATTAACGGGTGGCTTCTCCGAGCTTCTTGGAGTTGATTGCCCAACCTTTTGAGCACCAGACCGCCACGCCTGCTGGATGACTCGGATGAGAAGCCTGAGAAGTTTATACAGAAAGTAGAAGAAGAGAAGCCAAAGTAAGAACCGCAACATGACGGAACGCTTTCCCCCTGACAAAGAATCAAACGGCTTTTGTGGGATTGTAATACTCTACTGCAGACCGCTGTGGCCGGAGAATTTGAGCAAGGAGTTCCTCAAAGTCTTTCCGGTTGTCTACAAAATCGAGCTGTGTCGCGTTGACAATCAAGAGCGGAGCGGCTTTGTACCGAAAGAAGAAGTAGTTGTATGCTTCGTTGAGGTTCCGAATGTACTGTTCTGAAATAGGTTCTTCGATAGACCGAGCTCGCCTCTTGATGTTTAGCATCAACCTCTCGACACTCGACTGCAAATACACGACGAGGTCTGGAGTCGGGATATTCTTCTCCAATTGCGCTACAACGGTCTCGTACAGCCGAAGCTCATCGTCCTGGAGATTCACGTACGCGAAGATCTTGTCCTTCTCGAACATGTAGTCCGTTACGACAATCTTCTGGAACAAATCAGCCTGGAAAAGCTCCTGCTGCTGGCGGTATCGGCTCAAGAGAAAGAAGATCTGCGTCTGAAAGGCATAGTGCTCTGGATCTTTGTAGAACTTTTCGAGGAATGGGTTCTCCTCAAATCTCTCAAAGACAGCTCGCGCTCTGAGCCGGTCGCTGAGCATCTTCGCGAGTGTCGTCTTCCCAACCCCTATTACTCCCTCGACTGCAATGTGACGGATGTCAGTTTGGGAGAGAAAATCTTTTTCCGCTGATTTTGCCAAGGTGGTGTGCAGCGGTGTTATCTGGTACCTATCGTACTATTGCTTCCTGTTCCCGCCACACAAAGACGTGGCGGGATGTCCCGCTTTCTGGGATTCCGCTTCCTAACGGGATTCTGAAAAGCGGAACTCACTCCAACTTTGATTTTAGCTGCACGTTGTTTGCTAAAATCAGTTGGAATGGCACTAGCAGGGTCTTGAAAAACCCAATTGAACTGTCATTGCGAGCAGTTTCACCGCGAAGCAATCTCCTTTTTGACGTGAAAAGCGAGATCGCCACGTCGCTTCGCTCCTCGCGATGACATCGAAAAGACCTTTTTCAACACCCTGCTAGGTGTGATTTAGCTTGAACTCAGTCTTCGTCACTCTGGAACTGTCTTTGCAGCGGTGCAGAAGCGCCTGCACCTCCACCTTCTCGACCGGGTGAATCACGGATCCTGCTATCTCTGATAGGGGAACCAAGACGAATTTTCGATTCAGCATTTCTCGATGAGGGATGAACAGGCGTTCACTCCGGAGAATCAACTCGTCGTACAATAAGATGTCAATATCGATCTCCCTGGGATGCCACCGAACGTCATCGCGGCGGCCAATACTCTTCTCAATGTGCTTTGTCTCGTTGAACAACTCCACTGGCTCGAGCGAAGTCTCAAGTTGCAGGGCCAGATTGAGGAAATCACCTTGATCCTTGAACCCGACAGGTTCAGTTTCGTAGATAGAAGAAACTTCGTGGACTGTCGATCCAGGAAGAGCATTGAGTCGCGACACCGCCTCTGAAAGGAACGCAAGCCGGTCTCCAACATTGGAGCCGAGGCCGAGATATACCGCATGTTTCTCACGATCGGCTTCTTTCGATCTCAGCTTCGACGTAGTCAACTACTCCCTTCACTGGCGGACTGTGCTTGCGAACTCTCACAAGCACCTTAGAAACGTTGGGAAACTCTGCGAGAATACCGTTCGCAATTGTATTTCCCAGGGCTTCGATGAGATAGTACCTTTTGCCAAGAACGAGGTCCTTCGTGAAAGCATACACCTTCTCATAATCTACAGTCTGCTTGAGGCTGTCGTGCTCCTCCGCCTCAGAGAGATCGCAGAACAGCTCAGCATCAACTTCGAACTTCCCGCCGAGGTTCTGCTCGTCCCGGACGACGCCGTGATACGCGTAGAAGACTGCGTTCTTGATTCGGATGATGTCTTGATGGCTCATTGAGACGGAAGGGCGGTCAAAGAAACTGTGCAGAATATAGGGGTTTGGGGGGAGAGAAGCAAGGAATAATGGTGTCAAACGCCTCAATGAAGATCTGTAGCTATTAACCACTCGGTAGAAGCAACCTATGAAGGGTGCTAGGAGTTCTCAACGATTACACATTCCAGCCGCAAACAGCGTAAGATTAATCTTTCGGCAACCGATCACGGTAGGTTTTCAATAATTCAGGCGTCACTTCTTCAGGGCTGACCAACCCATAATGGTTTTCGGATATCACCTTGACACCGTCAGGCGTGCTCTCAAACTCGAATAGCGCAATGAGGTCTTGTCGAACGAACTGAGCGCCCACTGCACGACAGATCAAGCTAGGAAACTTTATGGCACACATTGCCAAGTCCTGCTCGATCTGAACAACATTGATTCTGTCTTTTCCGGCTTTCGCCTGCACTGGGAAAACATAGTGAACGCCCTTCTTATCTACGCCGATGTAAACTTCATCTGTCTCAACCTGACCCATGTCGGGCACCGCCGTGCGCAGGTGGCTCTACAGGGAATAAGTGGAGATCCCCGTAAAAATGTCTATGAGGCGATTGTATCGAAGTCGCGCCAGCAGCGCCTTTTCATCATCCAACGCGTACATACTGATCAAACCCGGTGTTGAATCTGGAATCTTCGTCTCAGAGAGCATCGGGTTTGGAAGGATACTCTGCTGGGCTACCAGTGCAAAGCAGTATTTCGATCTCCCAGCAGGTCGAATGATCCACTCTTTTCCGCTTGGAGCTTTGTCCCGAATGCTATCAGGCAGAGAGGCACGATAGCGGAAGCTGTAGATGATATCTCCGAGATTCTTCGGGAGTTTGATCTTCAGTTCCTTCGCGACGCTCTCAATCTCCTCGCGACTGAAGACAGCTTCTGTCATGCCTTGTCTGAAATGCCTCAAGAAGATTTGCTCGATGATCCGTGTGTATCGGTTAGGGTTCGTGCTGGGGGCGGTTCTCTTCTTCATTGATGCTCTCCTTGTAGTGTATGGCTGGGAGGGTTCAGAAGCACTGTGCGCGTGCACGGGTGCGCCATATATCGGCGTGGAGGGCCAGCGGAGCACCACCACTTCTTCTCGCAGCTGCTCTTTCGTGGCTGTGGCGAGGCGTGTACGGAATAAATCGATTCCCACCACCTCAAATCCCAGCGACTTGGCGACATCAGCAAGCAATTGGCCGGTGCGGATCATCACGCGCAAGTACGACGCCTGATCGCCCACGACGTATGCAAGATATGCTCCAGGCCTGAGTGCATGGCGGAGCTGAGCGAAGTGGAGCGTCATTCCGCCGAAGTACAGTTTCGTCACCCGATGATACAGTCGCTCGAACCCGCTTGTTTTTCCCAGTTGAATTCGCCGCGCCTCGATTGTCTCCGCAATTCGTTGAATCTCCTTGTGCGAAGCTACCCACCGATCATCATCGTCCGATTTATAGACAGTGCGCGTGTTCGAACGAAGCAGGTGACGCTTCAGTTCCTTCAAGTCATCTTTGTTCTTGATGAATCCGAGGATGACGGACTCAAGGCGTGTCATGCGTGTGTAATCTTTTTCATTCGGGTAGGGAGGTGAAGTGACAACGGCGCTAATCGAGCCGGGCTGCAACAACCTCTCCAGATGTCGTGCATCTGCCTTGTAGACCAGTGCTGGAGTTTGCTGGTATGTGTGAAGCTCCACGAGATCTCTGCAAATCTCTCGGATGCAGCGCTGCCAAGATCCCACGGCTGAGGCATCGACCTTAATTCGTCCCACGCCAACCTCCGGGCCGAAGTGGAGATTGCTGATTGATGTCACTAATGCTTTCGCCAACGCCAACAGTTCATGTTCGTAGATTCGTTCGTCTCGAAATTCGTTAATGAGATCCAAGAGTACGAGCGTCTTGTGCAAGGGAAGTGGACTGATGGAATCCTTAAGAAGGATTCTCGCGCTGGACTCGGGCAGTGTCCGTAAGCCTGCGACAGGTTTTGAACCGGAATCCCCTGATAGAGCAGAGAAAAGCGGCTCATCGTCTAAAATCCCGTCTTCAGCAAGCCTTTGACGAGTCAACTCGGCGATTCGGTCGGCATGATCCTTCAGCTCCTCCGGGTCGATATCCCATGCCACCTTCACCTTAGTGGCAAAGTAGGCCATCGGGTGAGCTTCAATGCCCACACTCGGAATGGCAAGCTTTTTGCATTCAACGTTTGTCGTGCCAGTACCGCAGAAAGGATCGAGCACGCAATCAGCCTCGGTCAATTCGAAGCGTCGAACGTATTCACGAACAAGGTGGGGTGGGAAAGAAAGGATGAAACGGTACCAGTCATGTGCGGCTTTGTCTGCAGTCGCTACTTTGTTCAACAGCGCATTGTTAGAACTCGAAGAATGAGCCATCCTTACGGATGTCACTATCGAAGGGAAGATGAAGCTCTAATTCAAATGTAACCATCAATGATGTTCCTGTCAAGCATGCAAAGGAGGCAGGCCAGGGGGCGAAGTCTCTTATGCCGTAGCACCAGAGTGATTCGTTTCCCTGTTCTCAATCTTCGCCTGCATGTCCCGCTACGAGACTCGACAAACTTACCCACACTCAACCCCTCTTTCTTCGTACTCTGTACGGGACGTTAGGTTCTTTGACTCTGAAACCGATCCGGCGTGTCGATTTCGCCGGCGGTTGCATGAGACGACGGATTGCTTCAAAGATGCCATGGATTGCCGCGTCGTGCTTCTCGATCCTTTTTTCCAGCTCTTCCAACTTTAGTGCAAGCCCTTTGTGGGTACTGATCATTTCCCGGAGCTTGACGAAGGCCCGCATGACTGCGATGTTCATCTGAATAGCACGCTCACTTCGCAGTACACTGGAGAGCATTGCGACACCTTGTTCGGTAAACGCATAGGGTAGCGTCCCGCCGAAGTATTTTCGATGTGGTATCACATTTTGTGATACCAGCCACCCTGCTTCTTCCTCGGTCAGTTGGAACAGGAAGTCGTCTGGAAAACGCGTTTGGTTCCGCTTGACTGCTTGATTCAGTACCCTGGTCTCAACTCCATAGAGCGCCGCCAGATGCAGACTGAACATGACTTTCTGACCGCGAAGTAGAAATATCTTCCTTTCGATGACCTCCAGCGGTACGAGTTCGTTCATACAACCCCTCCATGCTTTCTCAACTGACCATCCAAGCTCTCTCCAAGTGGTCGCAGTTTGCGACCACCTCCACGTCCTCAGGTCTGACCTAGATCAACTGTCTCACCCTTTCTCAATCTTCGCCCAAGTGTCCCGTAACGTGACTGTCCGATGGAAACCAGATTCTGAATCAAACAGTTGGTCTCTTCTTCAGTTTCCAGATCATGAACGGGCTTGTGTCTTCATCAAATTCTCAATAGTCGTAGTCGCCGTAGAGCTCTTCCACTTGAAAGCCTGTTGAGTGAATCAAGTCCTCAAACTCGCTCTTCGCGAAGAGGTAGAAATTGATCTCAAGATATCTCTTGCCAATGAGTGCATTTGGGTCGTCATATATCGCATAAGACTGAAACCCGTGCGCCATCTGAGCAGAAGCATTATAGTTCGAAAGACTCTGAACGACCAGAGAACCGGCAGAATCAGTAGGAAACTTACCCAAGTGTTTGAGCGAGCCATCCATAGACCTAATGCGATCCTTGGGGTTCTGTAATGTACATATGAAGCGGCCTCGCTCTATAAGATGAGCACGTATTCGCTCGAGAGTTCGCTTGTGTTTTGATTTGTCCACAATTTCAGAGAATGAATGAAAAGGGATGACAATCAGATCAAAGCGATCCTGGAGAGACAACTCTGTCATGTCCATATTGAATACGCTGCACGACAACCGATTCTTGTCAAGTTTCCGCCGCAGAACGGCGAGCATTCCTTTTGAATAGTCCACGCACGTAAGATCAATGCCTGCTTGAAGCAAGGGAATAGAAACGCGGCCGGTGCCGCTTGTGAGTTCTAACACCTTGCCGCCAGTTTTCTTGGCTTCTTGAAGAAAGAAGTTGACATCAAAGTCGACCTTGACATAGTAATCATACAGATCGGCTACTTTGTCGAATTGTATAGACTGAACCGCTTGGTTTGCAGAGTTCATTTATCTACTCGAGGTGAGACGGCGGATAACTTGAGCAACATCGTCTCGCATGCTCCTGCGGCGGAACGATGCCTCCTGACTTAGTCTCGATCCAACGTTCCACGTTGGAACGCATGTTTCGGACGCTCAGCGCCCGGAGAGCTGCACTCCCACGCTCCGGCGTGGGAGCGAGAGAAAAGCCACTCACCCTTTCTCGATCTTCGCCCATGCGTCCCGTAATGTGACTGTGCGGTTGAACACGAGATTCCCATCACGCGAATCGTCGTCCACACAGAAATAGCCGAGGCGCTCAAACTGAAACCGATCCTGCGGTTTGGCTGTTGCCAGACTGGGTTCCACCTTGCACTTCTTCAAAACCTCGAGTGAGTTGGGGTTGATGAAATCTTTCCACTTCTCCCCACTTGGGTCCTCAACTGTAAACAGCCTATCATACAAGCGGACTTCCGCATCCACAGCACGCGCGGCGGAGACCCAATGAATCGTGCTCCTCACCTTCCGCTGGCTCTCAGGTGAGCCGCTCTTCGTCGCTGGATCGTACGTGCATCGCACTTCCTTAATCTCGCCTGTCTTCTCATCCTTCACAACGCCGACGCATTTGATGATGTATGCGTACCGCAGCCGAACCTCGTTTCCCGGGTACAAGCGCCAGTATTTCTTCGGTGGCTGCTCCCGGAAGTCGTCCTGTTCGATGTAGAGCACCTTTGAGAAAGGCACCTTCCGCACACCCATGGCGGGATCCTCGGGGTTATTCACCGCTTCGAGTTCTTCAACAACCCCGCAGGGGCTATGACCCGACCGTAGGTCGGGATAGTTCTCGATGACGAGCTTCAGAGGACGGAGAATCGCCATAACCCGCGGCAAGCGCTTATTCATATCCTCTCGCGCGCTGTCCTCAAGCAACGCGACGTCTATAGTGTTGTCGCGCTTTGCAACTCCGACGCGATCTGCAAAATAACGGATGGATTCAGGTGTATATCCTCGGCGGCGGAGACCCGAGATCGTCGGCATGCGTGGGTCATCCCAACCCTTCACGTGGCCCTCTTCAACGAGTTGCAAGAGCCTCCGTTTGCTCATCACGGTATAAGAAAGATTCAGCCGGGCAAACTCGATTTGCTGCGGATGATACACGCCGAGCTCATCCAAGCACCAATCATACAGCGGACGGTGGTCCGCGAACTCCAGCGTGCAAATCGAATGCGTGATCCTCTCGATCGAGTCGCACTGGCCGTGTGCCCAGTCGTACATCGGATAGATGCACCACTTGTCGCCCGTCCGGTGGTGCGAGGCATGCAGGATGCGGTACATGACTGGATCGCGCATATTAAGGTTCGGCGATGCCATATCAATTTTCGCTCTCAACGTCCGCGAGCCGTCGGGGAATTCCCCTTTGCGCATGCGCCCAAAGAGATCAAGATTCTCTTCCACGGTTCGGTTCCTGTAAGGGCTCTCCTTTCCCGGTTCCGTCAAGGTGCCCCTGTAATCCCGAACCTCATCGGCACTCAGGTCGCAGACGTACGCCTTCCCTTTCTTGATCAACTGGACGGCGTACTCGTAAAGTTGCTCGAAGTAATCAGACGCGTAGTACTCCCTATCTTCCCAATCGAAACCCAGCCAGCGGACATCGCGCTTAATGGCTTCGACGTATTCGACCTCCTCCTTCGTTGGATTTGTATCATCGTACCGGAGGTTACAAAATCCGTTGTAGTCTCTCGCAAGCCCGAAGTTGAGACAGATCGATTTCGCGTGGCCGATGTGGAGGTAACCATTCGGCTCTGGTGGGAAGCGCGTATGTACCCTGCCGCCGAACTTGTTCGTCTTTAAATCTTCGTCGATGATCTCGCGGATGAAGTTTTTCCGCTCTGGTGCTTCGCCGGTCGTCTTGTTGTTTTCCAGGTTCTGCTCCATTGTGGTCACTCAAGTAAACATGGCGCTCCTGACGGAGCTTTAACACTCTGCTTGACCTAGGCTATAAACATGTCGTCCCTTGCGGGACTCTCAGAACATAAAAAGGCTACGCTTTTCTGCACACTCCGATTGGAGCGGAATGTTTGTAGAACTCGACAAAATGGATTCATCAAGCCCCACAGGGGCGACATTTGTGCCAC